>JAESGM010000167.1_pt1 | contig 134676 bp, 134 predicted proteins | sample 9269721 | NCBI WGS metagenome assembly JAESGM01 (sample SAMN15720920, study PRJNA650825) | algae metagenome | isolation source: Komarekiella atlantica HA4396-MV6 and co-occurring heterotrophs from... | place: USA: Theobald House, Kauai, HI | collected 2009-07-29 | reverse complement strand
CCCCGCGAATAGTCGTGATCGACCCCATCGATGCGATAGGTGCCGTCGATCCCGTCGCGCGCGCCGATCAGGACGCACAGCCCTTCCGGCTGCGCGCCGATATTGCCCTCGATGACGACCGAGCCTTCGCCCGAGCCGCGCTCGCTTTCGGTCTTGTCGCTTTCCGTCTTCTGCTTTGCCTCATCCTCGCCAGGCGAAGGGAAGCGCGGCATCGTAACGGCCTCGGCGTCCTCAAGCGGGATTTGCGTCAGCACCTCCTTCCACGTCGCCTCCTTGGCGTCGTAGTAGCGCTGGCGCGCCTCCCGGTAACGAGGCCGGCCGAGAAAGGGCGCGATGTCCCATGAATGGAGGTTCTGCCCGGCGGCTGCGGTCACAGTCGGAAGGGCTGCGCCGGCCGGGTTCGTCCCCCCGTTCCGCCTGGCGAGGATCGCGCGGTCGGCCGACACCTTAAACGTCGCGCCGATCTCTCCCGCGATCCGCTCGCCCAGTTCAAGAAAGCTTTCACCATCCATGCACTCGTACTCGCGGACGATCGATGCGAACGACTGATCGACCCTCACGTCGCTGATCCCGGCGGCTTCCCCAGCTTTCTGCATGATCCGCTCGATGGACATGCGGTCGAAGTGTCTCGATTGGCGCTCCTTCGCTTTACCCATCGTGTCGATGCCCTTTGCGGAGATCGAAAGCACCCGCCCGCTGCCGCGGTCGCCGCGGCTGCGGACCTCATCGACCTTGCCGCGAAACACGGGGCCGATCCCGCTATCGGAAAAGCCGAGACTGATCAGCATCAGCGCGCCCGGCCGCGGGATGACGATCTGACCGGCTATGTCGTCAAGTTCGATCGACGCGGTGTCGCTGGTCGTCCCTGCCTTGTCGCTCACATTTAGCGAGATCAAGATGGGATTGAGAGCGGTCGAAATATCGGTGCCATCGACAACGACAGCAAACGCGGCTTGTTTCATTTGGGGGCCTCTCGGCTGTTGCGCGCCGCTTCCTGCCGAAGCGCCGCTTGGGATGGGGCTGCAAGAATGCGAATTTCGACCCTGCCCGCCCGGCTCATGTTGAGCGTGATGAACCGCCGCGCAGCGAGGCGATCCAGCGCCATTCTTACTGCCGGCTTTGCCATGCCACTTTCGAAGGCAAGCTTTAGGGTCTTGCTGCGCAGGACACCCATATTGCCCGTCATAGCGGCGATGGCCGCAGCCACGCGGAAGGCAGAAGGTGGGATCGAAGGGTCGATCCGTGCGCGATTGAGCCATCCGGCGCGTTCAAGAAGCCGCGCCGCCTCAACTGCGGCCTGATCCGTGGCGTCATCCATTCGTGGCCTCGCAGGCCAGCGCCGAGCGCCGGGCGCGGTAGCAATCGGCACAATCCGACGCGAGGCCGTCTGAACGCCCGCGATGCGCGTAGAACGCGCTGGCCGGCTTCACCTGCCGGCAGCGGCTGCACTGCTTCTCTGCAACGATCGTCGTCGGCCGGCGAAGGCGCTGCCGGTTCGGCTCGCGATCGCGAAGCCGCGCGCGCTCCCGTTTCTCGGCGCAGGGCTCGCAGAACTTCCGCTTTCCCAAGACGCGCTTCCCGCAGCCGCCGCACGGCTGAACGCGCGGAGGCCTGGAGCCGATCGGCTGGCAGGCGTAGCAGAATTCGCGATCCGAACTGCGGATCAACTCGAAGCGCGCGCCGCAGGCATCGCATTCGCGGGTCTCGGGCATCAGCCCCTCCGATCACAACCAAACAGCGAAATCGAGAAATGGAAAAATATGCAGATTTTGGGGGGCTGCGGCTCCGCCCAGGCCAGGGGTGGGATGCGGCCCCTAAAGGGGGGGGCTATGCCTCCCCCCATGGCGTCGTCAGCGCCGCGCCGAAGTCGTACACGCCATCAATGACGAAGGCAGGCACGAAGCCCTTGATCGCAATCTCCATCATCGCGGGCTTGTCCCTGTCTTCGGCGACGAACGTGAAGCGGACAGTGGTGCTGCCGTCGCGCCCTTGCTTCGACGTTATGGCGGTGCAGCGGAGGGAAAGGGACGGCTGGCCTGTGCCGGTTGTTCTTGCGCTCTGCATCTTGCTCATACCGGCGAGTAGTAGTCGCCGAGAAGAGGATCGGTCATCTTGACGAGCAACTTGTAGGTCTCGCCGACCCGCAGCATCAAGGGCTCATGCGAGGTCAGAACGGACCTTAATGCGCGCTGCCCATCGCGGCTTTCGAAATGATACTCAAACTTGTCCCCCGTTTTGAGATCGCGATCCTCTACGATCTGAACGCAGACGCGCATGTTGGTATCGGTTTCCATGACTGTTCTCCTTAGTTCGCTGGAACGTCCGTGTTGCCCCCGCCGGGGGTCACCCCGGCGTGGATGTGCGTCGATCCGATGTTCTTGCCATCGTGGGACACGCTGCCGCCGACGATGCCCAGGCCATCGCCCGTCAATTCGATGGTGACGCCGCCGATCGTGATCTTGAGCCCGCCGGCGGCAAGTTCGAAGCGGCAGTCGCCGAAGGTGATGACGTTGGTCTCGGCGCTATCGCCGGGCGACAGGTTCGCGTCACTCCACGTCATCGGAAAGGCGATGCCCTGCCGGAAGTCGCCCGCCTCGCTCATGATCGCCATTTGCTGGCCGATCGAAGGCGGAGCGTGAACCTTGAGCGCGCCTGCAAGCTGCGCGTAGGGGATTGCGGGCGTCAGATAGGGCTCGCCGCCGCTGCTCTGGCCGATATCGAGGCGCACCGTGCCGGCGGCTGCATCGACTTCGGCGACCTTGCCACGCCGGAATGATCCGGCGAGGCGCTTTTCGATCGCAACCACCCGCGTGAGAAGCTTTGCGTACTGTTCCATGAGGTAGGTCGTCCTTCGCTAGACGCGGATGGTGAAGGTTGCGCGCTCGTCCAACGCAGCCTGGGCGACGCGCTTGAACTGCTCGACGCTTTCCGCATGGGTGAGCGGGCGAGCCTCGAATGACGAACCGAAGGACGCGGCCGGCGCGTCGGTGATCTCGACCGAATAGTCGGGAAGCGCGGTCTCGATCGGCGCGTTGGCAAGCCGCCGGATCGCATCGGCGACGGGTATCGAGTGATCGGCGGCAAGGAGTGCGGCCAGCGCCGGACGATGATGCGCAACGGTTGCGCCCATGATCTCCGCGCGCCGCATTCCGGCCTCGAAGGGCGTGAGGGCCGGGGCGGCTTCGCCGCCCTTCCCGCTGTCTTTCACGTCCTCTGCCTTGCCTACCCCCTGCGAGGCCTCATTGGGCCGCGGCGGTGCAGCCTCGGGCGGGGGCGCGGACATTCCGAAATCGGGAAGACCATCGGGGCCGACTGCGATGTCTCCGGGAAGCGCGCTCCACCAAGCGGGAATATGTGATTTTACCAGCACGTCGCCGTGCCGGCGATAAACGACGCGGAATTCGCTCATGAACGCTCCTTTGAAGATTTGCCGGGACGGCGGCTCGACACGCCGCCCCGGCTGCTCGATCAGGCTTCCTGCACTTCCAGGATCGCCCTCGGGTCAGCATCCGCGCGGCGCGGAATGAACATGCCGGCGGCTTCGGCCGCGACGATCGTTGCCTCTTCCAGGCGCTCAAGCTCAAGGCGGCGAGCGCTCAATTCGCGAAAGCGTTCGTCCTGTTCCTCGTCGGTCAGCGCGCCAGCGACATCGGCCTGATCGATCATTGCTCCGAGCTTCGCCTTGATTTCATCGCGCATCATCCAAACCAGAAATTCTGCGCCGCCGCCGTGCGCTCGAAGCCCGTGACCACTATCCGGGTTCGATTGATGAAGGCTGGTATAAAACTGATCTGCAAACGGGACTGGCGGGCCGGAACGGCGACGCATATCGAAGCGAGGCGCGCCCCGCGCGGCGACGGCATCGATCTCGGCGTTGAGAGCTTCTTTCGCCACGGCGATCGGACGCGGAGCGCCTTCCACTGCCGTCCAGGCGTCTTCTACCGCTACAAGTTCAAGGCGCAAACGATCGACTTCCTTGCGGTAGTCGCTGACCTTGCCGATCGTGACCGGCGCGGGCTTGAGGCGGGATCGATCCCGGCGGGCTTCCGACAGCCATTCAAGGCAGCACTCGACAAAATCGAACTGCCGCCGCCGCTCACCCGCTGCGTCCCTACGCGCGGTGGCCTTGTCGAGCGCCGCCTTGGTGCGGGCGATGTCCGCTTTAAGCCGCTCGGCATCTTCGGGATGAAGCTTCTGGCTGGGGGCGTTAATCTCGGCGAGGCGACGGCGGTTCTCGTTGAGATCATGGGCCTGCCGTGCCTCGGTGACAGCATCCGAATAGTTCCAGTAGGCGGCTTGGGCGTCTTCGCGCCGATCGATCAGCACATCGATTTTCGGCCGGCATTTCGGGGGCAGCGGGTCGAGACCAAGCTGCGCAAGGTCGTTGAGGGGGCGATGATCGGGGACTTCGATATCGGGCCAATTGGCAGGCATGGGCGGGCTCCTTTGCTGATTGAAGGATGCCCGCCCGCCGACATTGATACGAGACGATGAAACTGGACGCTTTTCACCGATACGGCTGGATCAGCGCCGATTTCTTCACGTGGATGCGCCCACCGATACGGACGGCCTTTTCGGGATGACGCTCGATCCACTTGCGCATGGCCTCTTCGCCCTTCTTCAGGATGCCGCCCGCCTGTTGGAGCGTCACAAGGTCTTCGGCAGGGTCGAGGCGCGACAGGTCTTCGTCCCGCTCTCCCAAGACGGCTTCGAGCGAAGCCACGACACGCCCTGCATGTTCACGGAGGCCACGCGCATCTGCAAGGGCAGCGCGGATTGCAGCGCGATCGACATGTTCGAAGAGGTCACCGCTCATGCCATCCCCTCCCTCGCGAACGCCGATGTAACCTCGACATGGAGGGCGCGAAGATCACGCACGGCGAATTTGCGGACGACCTCGATCGGGAGATCGATGACCTGCGCGACCATGATCGCAGACAGCGCGGGGCCATCGATGGTGCGAGCGCGCCGGGCGCGCTCCTTCTCGACCGTCGCCGCAATCTTGGCCTGATCCCCACGCGTCGGGCGGCGAATGATTACCTCGCGGATCGTGCTGCCGTCTGCCGCGACGGCCGGGGCTTTGAGCTTGCAACGCTGCATCGCCGCCCCCTTATCCCACATCCGCGTGAAGCCCGCGCATTCCCGCGCGAATAGCCTGCTCGATCTCCCAGCGAACCTGCCGAGCGATTTCTTTCGCGTCGGCTCCCCCGCCGTGAATGGTGATCGGGGCGTTCACTTCGATCGGCCGAAGCGATTGCCCGCCACCGCCTCCCGAGATCGCACCGGAACTCGATTTGCGCAAAAGGCGCATCGTCTCATCGTGCGGGATGATCCGGCCGGTGCCGAGGTCCGTCCGAAGCTCGGGGCCTTCCTCGCCGACCAAATACGTGCCCCCGCGGCGAACAGGCCCGCCCCGCGCCCGCGCGCCATCGATCGCCGCCCCTTTCGTGTCGCCGCCACCGATGCCGATCCAATTGCCGACGCGGCCGAGGGGTGCCCTGATCGCCGCCATGATTTTATCCGAGATCATCGCGCCGAGAGACGCGATATAGTCGAGGACGGCACCTGCCGCAGATTTCAGACCATTGAGCAGCGCGGTCATCGCCATGTAGCCCGCATTCTCGAAAGCCGCCTTGCCATCTGGGGTCAGGACTTCGCGCTCGAAGAGGGCCGAGATCGAACCGATCGCGGAAGACACGGTGTCCCTGATTGTGCCGAAGGCATTTCCGACCGATTGCGCAATCGGAGCCAAGCCGTCGAGCGCTGGCCGGATCGCATCGAGCGCGGGCGCGAACTGTTCCGACAGCGCGCGGCCGACGCCGCTGATGATGGCCGAGAGACGGTCCCAATATTTATTGATGGCTGCACCCGCGAGCGCAACGGCACCAATGCCGAGGGCGACCGCGCCCCAGGCGGGCGCGGTCAACGCGCCGACCACAACGGCAATCCCCTTCCCCATGCCCGCAAGAAGGCCGATACCCGGCACCGCTCGGGCAATACCGCCCATCGCGGTCGCGACCTTCGCGAAGCCACCGAATTTCGCTCCCGACATCGCCGCGAGCGACGTTTGCAGGGCCACCGCGCCGCCGGCAGCGTTGCGGGTCCATGCGCCAAGTCGAACGACCGGCAGGAGCATTGACAGGAGCCCGCCCCGCGCCATCAGCGCGGCGAAGCGGACGCCGATCATTGCAATCCGCATCCCGATCAGGCCGGTGGTCGTCAGGATGACGGCCTTCGTCAGCGCGGGGTGCTTGTCGGCAAGATCGGCAATCGCGAGCGCAATCGGACCGAGCGCGCCCATCGTCTCCTTGAGCGCCGGCAGTAAGGAGCCGCCGATCGTCAAGCCGATGTCGCGAAGCTGGTTCTGCATCCGCTGCCAGGCGTATTCGGTGGTCGCCGCCCGGCGCGCGAATTCGTCGGTCACGCTCGACGCATATTCCGTCTCGTCCGCGACCATCGCGAGCGAGTTCTTGAGGATTTCGACATCGTTCAGAAGCGGCGCGATTGCGCGCGCCTCGTCGCCGAACAGGTCGGACATGACCGACGCCTGCATATGCTCGGGAAGCTGGCCGAGCGCCTCGATCACTTCGAGGGTCACGCCGACCGCATCTTCCTGCATCCGCTTGGCAACGTCCTCGGCATCAAGGCCGAGTTGCGCCATCGCGCCCGCCTGCCGCTTCGTCGCGGACGCGCCCTTCGTGAGTGCGCGACCCATGTTGCGGAAGGAAGTCGCGGCGACTTCCGACTGCGCGCCGGTTCCGACCATCGCCGAACCGAAGGCGAGGGTCTGCTCCTTCGTGTAGCCGAAGAACTCGCCCTGCGCCGACACGCGCCGGGCGTAATCGACCAGATCGGCCGCGCTCGATGCGGTGTTGTCGGACAGGTGGTTGATTGCGCCGGCGAAGAGCGCCGTCTCGGCGGTCGTGAGGCCAAGCTGTGCCTTGATCTTCGCGAGATTGTCGCCCGCGGCACTGCCCGCCATTTCCCAAGCGACAGCCGCCTGGGCGGTCATCCGCGTGAAGTCGAAGAGTTCGGCGTCGGCGACGCCGCCCTGCGCCGCTGCCGCCGACAGGGCGGCGAGTTCATCGACGGCCATCGGGATTTCGGTCACAGCCAGACGGCGCAGGCGCTTGCCGTAGGCGGCAAGCTCGATGTCATTGAAGCCCGAGACTTTGGCGACATCGGCCATCGAGCTTTCGAAGGAAACGGCAGGGCCGATCGCCGCGCCGAGCCCTTGCTTGAGCAGGTAGAAGCCGCCGACCGCATCGAGAAGCTGGCCGCGCGTCTGATCGAGGGCGATGTTGTTTCGATTGATTGCGGTTTGGATGCGGCCGGAAAGCGAGCCGCCGGCGTCGTCGGCCGCGCGCCTGATGCCGGTGATCGAGCTTGCCACACCTTTGGCGGGGCCAGTCACTTTGTCGAGCAGGCGCACGATGAGGGTCGAAGTAAGGGTTGCCACGTTAGGCTCCTGACGCGCTCTGCGGCGCGGCTGCGGCGCTGCGGCAAACGCCGCGCGCGTGGATGGAAGGAATGGAGGTTTTCATCGCGCACCTTCCTGCGGCGACGGAGCCCAATAGGCTTGCCAGATTGCTGCGCGATATGCGGCGACATCAGCCTTGACGAGGTGGGGAGCGATGCCGGCGTTGATCCGCATGTCGGAAACGCGCCGAAGGTGCGACTTCAAAATGGCGTCCCGGTCGGACGCATTCTGCGAGCTTCGCATCGTGGCGGCGACCTTGTGGACGCTTTCATGCACGGCCAGCGGGAAAACGAACATCGATGCCGACTTCGTCTTCCTCTCGGATTTGGGGGCGAGCTTGCGCGTCGGACGCGCGGCCAACGGCACCACGGTCAGTTCCGGCCGGGTAGCGAATAGATCAAGTTGGACTTCACGCGACATTGCGAACTCCCCTGCGCTCGTCTTCGAAATCTTCGTCAAAGTCGTCGTCCGGGAGATCATCACTTTCGACCGGATCGGGCGCTTCGAGAATGTGACCGGGCACATTGTCGAGGTCGAGCGCGCACGGCTCGTAGTCCAACTCAAATTCGACCGCAGGGCTGGATCGGCCGGCGTCAGCCGGAGCCGATCCTGCAACCTTCACCGTGTCTGCTACCGTTGAAATGGAAGCCGCTTGTGCGGCTTCCTTCTTCTCTACCTCTATTCCTCGTATCGAAGGCCCATTGTTTTCATTGGATTTTCCCCACCGTTTGCGCACGTTTTCCGACGCTTTTTCGGAGTTTTCCGTGCGGTGGGCGATCTCCTTGGAGATCATGTTGCAGGTCAGGAGGTCGCCTTCGTCCGTCAAATGACCGGCCTCGCATAGCCGATCGAGGCTCTTGATCAGAGCCGCTTTCGTCATGCCGCAAAGCCGGGCAAGACGCTTCGGATCATTCGCGATCGCGCCGTCGCGCAGATGGATTTCGGACGCGATGATCATCAGAACGCCGGCATCCTGCGCACCGAGGGCGCGCGTCGCCCCGAGGAATTGAGCTGGGAAGAAGCGGAACCAGAGGGCCGACTTCATCATGCCGCCGCCTCGCAAGTGCGAAGAAAGCGATCGATCTCCGCGGTCGTGATCCGCGTCGCACCCCTGATGCGGATCGCCCGCAGTTCGCCCGCTTGGATCAGCTTTCGCACCGTGGTTCGGCTGATCCCCAGCAATTCGCTGGTTTCGGTGATGTTGTGACAGAGCCGCGCGGAACGCGGTTCAATAGTGGAAGCTGGGGGAAAATCGGTCATGACGCGCCCGGAGTGATTGAGGGGAAGCTCGGATCAATCAATCAATCGGTCGCGCAAATGCGATGACCAAGACGTTAGAGCCATTGCGGGCGCGGCGCAAGCCGCGGTGCGCGCGAATGCGCCCCGATGCGCGCTCGTGGTCAACATGATGCAGCGACGAAGCCGCGAACGCTGCCGAGCGGGACGGAAACCCGCGCAATCGTGGCGATCTCGGACTGGCTACAGAGGTTGCTACGCCCCTCCGCTACCAAAATTATTCAATGATTTCAGCTATATAATCCTCGTATCGCTATTGTATGGTCGCATCCGAATGGCGCTGGGTGCCATTTTGGGTTTCACGAGCGTGCGCTTGAATGCGCAGGATTGCCATCGCATGCGTCGGCGAGAAGATCTGCGACACGCCGTCGTGAGGCTTTGCTTTGGTCGCCTGCACAATCGCGGTTCGTCATTTTTCCTGACGTCACATGCTCTCATAGCCAGTCGTTGACTCCCTCTTCCGGTTGCGCTTTTATAGAACAAAATAGGAACATTTTGCATGGAAACGGCGACAAGCATCCATGCGCTGCGGCAGGCCGTTGCCACTTTTCAACCGTCGATCCGCCACCGGTCGGAAGCACCCATCGCGTTCGGTGCAAAAAGGGTGGACGATGTTTTGAAAGGCGGCCTTGCCCGTGGTGCTCTGCATGAAATCGTGCCGGCTGGAAGTTCCAGCGTTCCAGCCGCCATCGGTCTTGTTGCCGGACTATGCCGGCGTATCGGCTCAGCCGGCGGAGGAAAAATTGGGGAAAGCACGCAACGACGACGTCAGGTCGATATTCTCTGGCTGCGCCAAAGCCATAGCGAAACGGAAAGCGGCAAAATCTATCCCTGTGGTTTGCGTGAAATCGGATTCGATCCCGAAACGCTGATCCTTGTGCGACTGAGCGATGCCACGAGCCTTCTCAGGGCGGCCATGGAGGCGGCGGGATGTCATGGATTGGGCATGCTTTTCATCGAATTCTCCGGCGATCCGGCAGCCCTCGATCTGACGGCGACACGCAAGCTTGCCCTCTTGGCCGAAAAAAGCGGCGTTTCGATTTTCTGCCTGCGGGCCATGCCGCAAAGAGGATCAAGTTCGGCGATGACGCGCTGGCAGGTCGCGCCGGCGCCTTCGCGTGCCTTGCAGGCCAATGCGCCGGGACAGCCATCCTTCAACCTCAAGCTTTTGCGCCATCGCATGGGCCCGGCTGGCCTTGCTTGGCGCCTGGAGTGGAACCGTGATGAAAAGCGCTTTGAAGAAGCGCCGCTATCTGACGCTGTGGTTCCCCTGCCTGCCCACAGACCGGTGGCGCAGGAAGGCACGATCCCGTGGCGCCGGACGGGATGAAAGACCGCGTGTGATTGTCGCTCAAGATGCGGGTGCGATGCGGCTTACCGCAGTCGACGCCAATGCACGCTCTCTCGGCCTTGATGCGGGGCTGACGCTTGCCGATGCGCGTGCGCGGGTGCCTGACATCATCGTCCATCACGCGGAGCCGGACAAAGATCTCGCCTTGCTGGCCCATATCGCCGAATGGTGCGAGCGCTATACCCCGTTCGTGGTGGAAGAGCCGCCAGATGGGCTGGTTCTGGAAATTGCCGGCTCGGCCCATCTGTTCGGTGGCGAAAAGGCACTTTTCGACGATATTTCAACGCGCCTTTCCGCTCTCGACTTCCGCCTATGCGTGGCGATAGCGGGCACGCCCGATTGCGCCAAGGCGATCGCGCGTTTCGGGCCAGGCGGCATTGTGGTTGAGGGAGGTGAAAAGGAGGCCGCAGGCTCTCTTCCCATCGCCGCGCTTCAAAGCGAGGCCGAGACCACACTCGCTTTGAAACGCGCCGGCCTGAAAACCGTTTCAGATGTTGCGGCACGCCCCCGCAAGCTTTTCAGCGCCCGTTTTGGGAGTGGATTTGTCGCTCGGCTTTCCGGCATTCTTGGCGAGACCACAAGACCGCTTTCGCCACGTCTCCCCCCGCCCGATTTTACTTGCCAGATGCATTTTGCCGATCCGATCGGCCTCATAGACGATATCGAAGCCGCCGTCGTTTCGCTGTCTTCGCGCCTGTGCCGCCATCTGGAACAAAAGGCGATAGGCGGGCGTGTCTTCGAAGCCTGTTTTTTCCGGGCCGACGGGATCACGCGGCGCATCGATGCGCTTTCCGGCCGCCCATTGCACGACGCGGATGCGCTCAAGGAGCTATTCATGGCGCGCCTCGATGCCCTGGCCGATCCGCTCGATCCGGGCTTCGGTTTCGATGCGATCCGTCTTTCCGTTCTTCGAAGCGAAGATCAGTCACCGGATCAGCGGCATCTGGCCAATGAAGATGTAGACAAGGCGGCGATTGCCGAACTGGTCGATCGGCTGACGGCGCGCTTCGGCGCCGATTGCGTGGAACGTTTCGTGCCGCTTCAAAGCCATGTCCCCGAGCGCGCAGTTCGCCGTCATGCCGCCATCGACGACACCGTGAAAGGTGCCGGTCCATGGCCGATGCTTCAGAATGGCGAGCCACCGATGCGACCCATCCTCCTCTTCACCCCACCGCAACCCGTAGAAACGGTGGCGGAAGTGCCCGATGGCCCGCCTTTGCGGTTTCGCTGGCGGCGCGCGCTGCACGACATCGTTCGCATGGAAGGCCCGGAGCGCATCGCCCCGGAATGGTGGCGCAATGACAGCGAAACGCTGTCGCGCGACTATTACCGGGTGGAAGACGCGCAAGGCTATCGCTTCTGGCTCTTCCGCCATGGGGTCTATGGGCGCGAAACGGGGCGTACGCAATGGTACATCCACGGGCTTTTCGCATGACGACGCCCTATGCCGAGCTGGCTGCCGCCACCAATTTCTCTTTCCTGCGTGGGGCATCGCATCCGCACGAAATGGTGCTGACAGCGCTTCTGCTCGGCCATACCGGCCTTGGCATTGCCGACCGCAACTCGGTGGCCGGCGTCGTCAGAGCGTATGGCGCGCTGGAAGACATACGCAACGGAGACCTGCCGGCCTTCAAGAGCCGCGACGGATCGGGACCGGGCGAATATGTCTGGATGGGGCCGTCTGAGGACATCTGCCAGCCTTTGAAGCTTGCCGAAATGCAGGCCCGCAGCGTCCAGTTCAAGCTCGTCGTCGGCGCGCGTCTCGTCTTTTGCGATGGCACGCCCGATATCATTGCCTATCCGGCCAGCCGGAAGGGATGGGCGACGCTCTGCCGGCTTCTCACTCTCGGCAACAGGCGCACGCGCAAGGCCGATTGCATGCTTCGGCTTTCCGACCTTGCCACGCAGAATGACGATCTGCTCTTGATCCTCCTGCCGAACGAGGACGAAAAGGCGCTGCCTGCGCTTTTGCAACGCCTTGAAGGCTATGCACCAGGCGCACTCTGGCTCGGCGCGCCGATGCTCTATCGCGGAACGGACCGGCGGCGGCTTGCGCGTCTGCAAGCTCTTGCCGAAAACGCGCGCATCCCTTTGCTCGCGGTGAATGACGCGCTCTATCATGGGCCCGAGCAACGCGACCTTCAGGACATCCTGACAGCGATCCGCGAGGGCGTGACGATCGATCAGGCCGGGCGAAGGCTGGAGGCAAATGCCGAGCGACATCTGAAAGCACCACAGGAGATGGTGCGGCTATATCGCGATTGTCCGCAGGCGATTCACGAGACACAGGCACTTATCCAACGCATCGATTTCACACTGCGGGATCTGAAATACGACTATCCGGAAGAGCCGGTTCCCCTTGGCTGGACACCGCAAGGCTGGTTGGAGGAACTGACCTGGCGGCGCGCGGCCTTTCGCTATCCCGATGGGTTGACCACCGGCGTGGAAAAGGCCCTTGAAACCGAACTCGCTCTGATCGCGAAGCTCGACTACGCGCCCTATTTCCTGACGATCTACGACATTGTGCAGTTCGCCGAAAACAACGGCATTCTGTGCCAGGGACGCGGTTCGGCGGCCAATTCCGCCGTTTGTTACGTGCTTGGCATCACCGCCGTCGACCCGGCAGAGCACCAGCTTCTCTTTGCCCGGTTCATTTCGGAGGAACGGCGCGAGCCGCCCGATATCGATGTCGATTTCGAGCACGAGCGGCGCGAGGAGGTCATCCAGTATCTTTACAAGCGCTATGGCCGCGAGCGCGCCGGCATCGCCGCCACCGTCATCCATTATCGGCCCAAAAGCGCGATCCGCGAAGTCGGCAAGGCGCTGGGCCTGAGCGAGGACATCACCGCGCGAATTGCATCAACGGTGTGGGGAAGTTGGAGCCGCGACACGCTGCCCGACAAGCGCATCCGCGAGGCCGGCCTCGATCCGGCCAATCCGTCGATTGCGCGCGCCGTGCATTTTGCCGGCCGGTTGTTGGATTTTCCCCGCCATCTTTCCCAGCATGTCGGCGGCTTCGTTTTGACCCGCACGCGCCTCGACGAAACGGTCCCGATCGGCAACGCCGCCATGGCCGAGCGCACCTTCATCGAGTGGGACAAGGACGACATCGATCGCCTCGGCATCATGAAGGTGGATATCCTCGCGCTCGGCATGCTCACCTGCATCCGCAAGGCCTTTCAATTGATCCACGCCCATCATGGCAGACCGCTGGAACTGGCCACTGTTGAGAGCGGTGATGCCAAAACCTACGACATGCTGTGCAGGGGCGAAACGATCGGCGTCTTCCAGGTGGAGAGCCGGGCGCAGATCAACATGCTGCCGCGTCTGAAGCCGGAAAAATTCTACGATCTCGTCATCCAGGTCGCGATCGTTCGTCCCGGCCCCATTCAAGGCGATATGGTGCATCCCTATCTGCGTCGACGCGACAAGGAAGAAGAGCCGGACTATCCCTCTCCCGCCCCGCCGCACGATCCCGACGAATTGCGCCATGTGCTTGAGCGCACGCTCGGCGTTCCGCTCTTTCAGGAACAGGCGATGAAGATCGCCATGGTGGCGGCGGAGTTTTCCGATGTGGAGGCCAACCAGTTGCGCAAGGCGATGGCGACCTTCCGCAACAATGGCACGATCGGAAAATTCGAGACGATGATGGTGGAGCGCATGGTGGAGCGCGGCTATGACCGCGACTTCGCCCAACGCTGCTACAACCAGATCAAAGGCTTCGGCGAATACGGCTTTCCCGAAAGCCATGCGGCGTCCTTCGCCAAGCTCGTCTATGTTTCCGCCTATCTCAAATGTCACTATCCGGCAGCCTTCGCCTGCGCCCTTTTGAACGCCCAGCCGATGGGCTTTTATGCCCCGGCGCAGATCGTGGGAGATGCCCGCAAAAGCGGCGTGGATGTGCGCCATGTCGATATCAATGCCAGCGTCTGGGACAACAGTCTGGAGCCCGATGCAAGCGGTCGACCGGCATTGCGCCTCGGCCTGCGCCAGATCGATGGGTTCCAGAAGAAATGGGCAGCCCGGCTGGTCGCGGCCCGCAATGCTGGCTACGATAGTATCGACGATCTGTGGCGGCGCGCCGCCCTGCCGCAGCGGGCCTTGCGGCTTCTGGCCGATGCGGATGCGATGCGCTCCACCGGACTTGACCGGCGCGACGCGCTCTGGGCGATCCGGCGACTGCCGGACGACGACCCGCTGCCGCTCTTTGCTGCCGCCGACCGGATGGAGCTTGGAGAGGAAGAGCATGCCTCGCTGCCGCGGATGCCGCTTTGCGAGCATGTCGTTGCCGACTACCAGACCGTGCGTCTGTCGCTGAAAGCCCATCCCATGCGCTTCCTGCGTGAAATCTTCGACAAGCAGGGTGTGGTGAGTTGCCAGGGTCTCGACAGGCTGGCCGACGGCGCGCGCGCAAAAGTCGTCGGCATCGTCCTGGTGCGCCAACGCCCAGGCAAGGGAAACGCCATTTTCATGACGCTGGAAGACGAGACAGGCGTTGCCAATGCACTGATCTGGTCACGCCGCTTCGAACATTACCGCCGCCCGATCATGGCTGCGCGACTGGCGCTTGTCGAAGGCCGAGTGCAGAAGAGCAAAGAAGGCGTCGTGCACCTTATTGCCGATGCCGTCTACGATCGTTCGGTCGATCTCACGCATCTCTCCGACACCCACAGAGCAGAACCGGAACTGAGCCGTGCAGACGAAATCCTCCATCCCCAGCCGTCACGCAATCACGGCCATCCTCGCGACGTGCGCATCATCCCGAAATCACGGGATTTTCATTGAGCGACAGGTGATCATCGCCATCGGAAAACCGTTCGTAAAGGCGATGGCCGATGGCCCGAAGCACCTTGTCCACCAATGGAACTATCCAGGTTCTCGCAGATAAAAAAGGCGGCTCCGAAGAACCGCCTTCTATGGGTGGTTAGGGTTCGTCTATTTCGCGACGGCGGTTCTCGCTTCCTTCTCGCCTGTCGATCCCTTCACCCACTGCCAAGGCGTGCGCGATTTATGGGTCTTGGCGAGTTCGGGAAATTTCTTCGCATCGCGCACGGCAGCACGCAGGCGCTCGCGAGCCTCGCGCGGGTCGAGCTTCAGTTCGGTGTAGAGCTGCTTGAGGGTGATGATGTCGGCCATGTGATCGTCTCCTTGGTGGTTGGACGATTGACCTAAGATGACCGATACGGGCGTGTCAGGGAAAACCCCAGGTTATCTTGATCGATGCCGGGCGATTGACTCGACGGCGATGGCAACGAGTTCAAGGTCACTATCCGACATGGCGTTACCGGCGGCCGCGATCCGGTCCTTCAAAATATGCATTGTGCCGGCGTCACCGTCGCCGAAGCCAAGCAAGGTGTCCGGCGTCGTTTCGAGGATCGTTGCGATGCGCACCAGCGTCGCGAGGGCTTCCTCGCGCACTCGATTGCCATGAATGTAGACCACGTCGATATCAACCGAGAGCCGGGGCATGTCGCGGTGAAAAAGATTGATGGCCGTGCCGCCCTTCATGGCGAAATCCCCACCCCGAAAAATGAGCGGCGCGACATCGAGCAGAAGCTGCACGGTCTCGAAATAGCGTCTATCCACGGTCAGGTCCTGATCGTGCCGGTTGCGTGGCGGCGTACATAGGGCGTGGCCGATCCAGTGTGGATCCGGGTCATGTCGAGTTCCTCCATGATTGGGAGGGAGGCCTGTTTGGCGAGATTCAGGAAAAGCCGCACCGCCTTGACGCTGCGGCAGCTTTCCAGAAGCGGTTGCATCAGCGTCGCGCGCAGGCCGAAGAGGCTTTCGACGAGGTGGGTGGCCTCTTCCAGCGTTTGATGTTGCGGGACCCCCCACAGCATTTCCAATACGGCGCGTTCGGGTTCGGCAACCCGCAGACTCGCCATGTCGCGCCACGGGGCAACGCCCTGGGTATCATCGTCAAAGAGGTGACGCCGCCGCACTGTGAGCGGAAAATGCGCCTGCATCCATTCAGGCAGGCGGAACGGGCTTTGCGCGAAAAGTTCGGTCTCGGAGCGATGGGCAAGATTGTGCTGGTAGCCGTGCCAAGCCAACGCAGTCCTGCCGCCGATATGGAAAGTGCCCGGCAAGGCCGCCAGGGAAAGGAGCAGTTCCGGTTCATCGCCGGCGCGCAGGAACCAGCCGTGCCCCAGCCTGATGAGCCAACCCGCCTGAACGTAATGATAGGCCAGTTGCGCCGACACGCCCTGCTCGCCGAGCCAGGCCGCTGTCAGCGGCTGGCCGGGTCGGGCATGCGTCAGCACTTGTTTCAAAAGGCCGTACTTTTCTAAAGTCATGCTATATATTTGGGTTGAAGTGCTGCACTGTCAAGATGGTCAGTTTCATAAATAGCCAAATTAGTAAAGTGAGACTTTATAATTCCTCTCTCCATGGCACAATGAAGCCGCTCCTTCCCCGGCGAGCAGGTCAGCAAAAGTGCGCTTTAGAAAGTTGGCTTCCAGCTTTGCAGTAGGCATGCCTACGCCGCTAGAAGCCGAGAGAGCAATCGGAGCCTGTAGCGTCTGTAGCATATATCCGGTAGGTGTGGGGATTGACGGTAGCGGTCCTCCGCTACCATCCCTATAGCCAGTTTCTTCCGGGCCGGCGGTAGCTCCATTTCTTCCCCCATCAGGACTGACAATCGTCCCTTGATCTCGACCTCGATCGGCGCGCGCGCTGGCGTCGGGTGGATGATGACGCTATCGACCAGCCGGCGCAGCGGCGCGAGGATCGCGCCGTCCGGGGCCTCCCCGGCGGCTTCCTCGATTACGCGGGCCAATGCCCCGAGATCGCGCTTGTAGGCCGTCAGCGCCGCCGGATGAAGCTCGACGGCATTGATGGGCGGCGCGACGATGAGTTCGGCTTCCAGGCGCTTGATATCGGCATCGAGGGGCGGCTTGCGCTCGGCAAGGTGATCCGCATCGATGACGCCCTTCACCGCGAGGTCGATCAGCCGATTAATCTCGGCCTTCTTCCGCGCGAGCGCCGCTTCGATGCTCCCGCGATTGTTCGTCGCCTCCAACGCGAGCCGGCGGCGCTCTGCGATGTATGTATCGATGTAGAGCGAAAGCGCCTCGGGGTTGGCAAGCTGCGCCCGCACGGCGTCGAGGACGGCCCGCTCAATGATGTGGACCGGATACTTGCGCCGATGATCGCAGCTTCCGCTTTCGCGGGCTCGTGAGCAGCGGATGCGAGGCTTGCCGTCCGTTTGCCCGTCGAGGGTCATTCCGCTGCCGCAGCTTGCGCAGCGCAGCAGCCCCGACAGCATCCGCGGGGTGCGCGGGCGATAGCCCGTCGCCGCCCGCCGGCCGTCAACACGCGCCTGGACGGCCTCATAGGTCTCGGCGTCCACGATCCGCAGATCGGGGCGCTCGACCCGCTGCCATTCACTTTCCGGGTTCATGCGGCTGACCCGCCGGCCCGTCTCGGGATCGCGAACCATGCGCAGCCGGTTCCAGACGATCTCCCCGCCATAGATCGGGTTGCGCAGCATTCCGTTCTGCCGGGTGCGCGAGCCATTGATGGTCGAAGCGTTCCATACCTCGCCGCGTGGCGGCGTCACGCCGTCCCGATTGAGGCCATAGGCGATGTCGCGCGGGCTCTTGCCCGCGGCGAACTCCGAGAAGATGCGGCGGACGGCTGATGCCTCTTCTTCGATGATTTCAAGCTCACCCGCCTTGCCGGGGACCGGCCGGTAGCCATAAGCCTTGCCACCCGGCGACATGCCACCGCGAACGCGACCCTGCATCCCGCGGCGAACCTTGTGCTTGAGGTCTTCGAGATAGACTGCGCCGATCAGGCTTCGGATGCCGACCTGAACGATGTCAGCCTTGCCGTCATGCACAGCGATAATGTCGATGTCCAAGAAGGAAAGCTGCTCATGGATCGACGCCATATCTTTTTGATTTCGCGAAAGGCGATCGAGCGCTTCCACGATGACGACTTCGAACTTGCCGTCCTTCGCGTCTGCCAGGAGGCGTAGCAAGCCTTCACGCGCCAAGAGCGACGCGCCCGTTTGAGCGCGGTCGGCGTAGATTGCCGAAACCTCAAAGCCGTTCTTGGCAGCGAACTGCCGGCAGAGTTCGACCTGATCTTCAATCGAGCGTGGGCTTTGAAGCTCGGTGGAGTATCGTGCGTAAGCGACCGCCTTGCGATGCATCATCATCCTCCAATGGACGATTGGATGTTTCCAACCCGGCACTCATAACGTGGTCTCGGCGCGCAGCGGAACGTGCAATCGCCCGGATGAAGTCGGCAAGTTGGGGATCAATGGGCTCGGCGGGGGGATTTCGGCGCGCAACGGCTTCGCGCCGGCCGGAAGTCGATCCGGTCGGTTTGGAGGGCCGCTGCTGATGTTTCCGAAGGGTCACCGCGTCGTTTCCGATTTCGAAGCGGTGCATCCTATTTGAAGGTAGGCCCCTGAAAGTCAACAAGTATATTTTCGCGAATTCGCAATAAAATGCTTGACCGGCAGTATGCGCGATCAGATCCGAAATGAAATTGGAAATCCGACCTGTCACAGTTGGAGTAAATCGCGTCATTTCCAATTTGCTTTACGTCACAAACCACGCGAACCTTGTCGCATTCCGGTTCATTTGAGAAGCGGACAGCAACAAGGACAATTTGATGGACAAGTCACCCGCCAACGTTCGCGAAGCCGACATGGTTTGCGAAATCGTTTCTGCCTTCTTCGATATCCGCGTTCGTGACCTGCATATTGCGCGCCACGCTGTTGCCCGCGATGTCGCGATCTATCTCGAACGGTTCTGCGCTTCGGTTCCTGCCGCGCAGGTCGCCAAGCGTTTCAACGTGAAGCCGGCGGCGATCCGCTCCGCGGTCGCCGCGCACGAAGAGCGGTGCACTCACGATCCCAAGTTTAGCGACATGATGCACAAGATCGAGCGCATCATCGTTGCGATCAGAACGCCCCGGCTGCCGGCTTAATCCGCCGGCCGCAAATCGTGCTTCGCGAGTGCCGCGCCGATCGACCGAACAGCGTCGGCAGGTGCGGCAGCTAGCATTGCCCCAATGATCTCGCCGAACGCATCTTTGCCAAAATAGAGCCTGATCCGAGTGTCTCCGCCTCCCTTGGAGGGGATTGCGGTATATAGGGTTATCCCCTCATCGGAGCGACGGTTGTCGAGCGGCCCGCCAACGCTGATGTTGATCGTAGAGGACCGTTCCCGGTGCAAGAAGGCCGTGGTCCGGCCACCGCGCCAAACTTCGCAGCAATCTGAAAGCTCCAACGTCCTCTCCCGCTTAACTCGAACTATGAACTTGCCTTCCAGGAAACAAATTGTCAGCACCCATAGAGCGATCCGTGATCTAGCAGCAGTAGAAAAGGCATGGGCATGGCGAGAGCGAAGACGCCACCTTGGGGCGGCATCGATGATTGGGGTAAGCTTAGAGAGGCTGCGAAGCAGGGCTATTCCGATGGCATCTTATGCTTGGCCAACATCGAGATCATTGAGCGATCGAACCGGCCGAGCGTCATCGATCCGCTGAATAGGCATGAAGCTGGCCAGGCGGCTCGCCTGTTGATCGATGCTGCGCTGGTCCGACTGCAAATTTTCGTAACGCGCGCCTACGCCCCTGTTCGCCACGCTGATGATCTGCATTTGCGCGCGGCGATCGAGTTTCTTCAACAGCCCGGCCGTTTGGCCGAAGAGCGGTGGCCAGAGAACCGACAAAACCTCGCCAAGGCGATCGAGTTATTTGGCAAGGCGGCGAGCGACGAGAGGCTGATCCTGCTCAAACACATGCGTGATAAAATGGTGGCGCATTTGGCTGAACCGAACAGCAAATTGCGGCTTCCCATGTACGACGAGCTTTTCGGCTTCGCGAGGGACACCTGCGCAATTTGGGAGCAACTGTCGTTCGGGGCCGGGACGGTAATGATCGAACTGGATCACCAGATCGACGCCTATCGCGAAAGCGCACACGCATTCTGGTCACGATGGGAAAGTTGATCCGCGCTGCCGCCGGCAACGCCGCCATCTATGGGTTTCACGCAAAGTTGGCCGGCACGAAGATTGAGCGGCCTTCTGGCGTCACCGCGTAGACCATGCCCTTCCGCCCATTCCTGACGACCTCGCCGAATTGCCTTGCCGCTTCACGGGCGTCTTCGAGATTGTCGAAGCTGCCGGTGTGATAGCGACCCGTCCCAAGGAAGATCGTGGCGTCAAAGCGCACGGCGCGCGCGATGATGACAGTGTCGATCGGATCAGGCTTTCGAGGCATGGTGCGGCTCCCAGGCGGTGGGTCCACACCTATTCAGAGCATCAGCGGTTGCAACTCGCGAACGCACCTTTTCGCTCACAATTCCAACCTAAGCGGGCAGTGGGCTAGACAGACCATGCCAGCGGTCACGGGGGCGGGCCAAGCCCGGCCCTACAGCGCGAACAGCGCTCGAAGGTTCGACGTTATGATTGCCGCGTGGCGCGGCGGTAGAAGGTCGAGCCCCTGCTCAACTCGATCGATGATCGCCCGCGCCATTTCCGCACTTATGCAAGGGAATTCACGGGCATCTTCTAGTTCCCACGTTTGATGCTTCACGACCCGCGAAAGGTCGAGGAAGCTATCGTGGCGCACAAGCTCATGACAGCCGGCGACGACTGCCAACTGATCCCGGCCACCTTGCCGCGCTTCGGTGTTGATCCAGACGAAGAAGCCTTCTGCGACGCATACGCAAATCGCGAACTTCGCCTTCGGAGGCTTCGTCAATGCGGTTTCGACAATGTAGACGTGGCCGAGCTTACAAGACGCCATAGGCCGCGAAGGACTTTGCTTCCTCGATGACTTCGGGGTCCGCGCCTTCGAGAATATCGTCCCATGACATCGGCGCGTTCAGCGCTGCTCGATCCCAGGCGACATGCTGGTGCGTCTCATCGGAGATCGCGCCAAACGAGCGATTGCGGCAATGCCCGATCGCGTAATTCAGGCACTGGATGTCCGTCTTGCTGAAGTATGAAAGATCGGGCTCGCGCGCCGCCTTGTAAGCCGGATGCGCGCCGGCATCGGCGCGCTCCAACGCGCCGGCAACGATCGGAGCGTCTTTCGTCGCTACAGAACCTTTCAGCACATCATAGCCGAAGGACGGCACAGGGCCGTTTTCCATCGCGATATAGCGATCGCCGACGACTGGACGCCCGAAGCGCCGCACATGCTCACGTTCCGCGAAATAGAGGATTTTGGCCGCATGGAAGCGTCCCACGCCAGGCATCTGCCGAGCGATGTAGACCAAGGCCTCGACGGCCTTTTCCTTGTCCACTGCGAAATCCATGAAAGGATATATACGTGCCGGCCGCAGCTTCGGCAATCGCCTCGCGAGGCCCCCATCCGTGACGAGCCCATCGAGTGCGGAAAAAGGCCCGCGCCTTGCAGCCGCGGGCCTTCGGAGCAAGCCACCCGAATGGATCGCGAACGGCTCGCATTCACCATAGCACCGCCAGCCGGCGCGGCAAGATTAAAATCCTAGCCGCGACTATCCTTGCCGGCGATGCCCTGCGGCTGTTTCAGGGAGAGCGTCGTGGTGAAGCCGCCCCGCGAATAGTCGTGATCGACCCCATCGATGCGATAGGTGCCGTCGATCCCGTCGCGCGCGCCGATCAGGACGCACAGACCTTCCGGCTGCGCGCCGATATTGCCCTCGATGACGACCGAGCCTTCGCCCGAGCCGCGCTCGCTTTCGGTCTTGTCGCTTTCCGTCTTCTGCTTTGCCTCATCCTCGCCAGGCGAAGGGAAGCGCGGCATCGTAACGGCCTCGGCGTCCTCAAGCGGGATTTGCGTCAGCACCTCCTTCCACGTCGCCTCCTTGGCGTCGTAGTAGCGCTGGCGCGCCTCCCGGTAACGAGGCCGGCCGAGAAAGGGCGCGATGTCCCATGAATGGAGGTTCTGCCCGGCGGCTGCGGTCACAGTCGGAAGGGCTGCGCCGGCCGGGTTCGTCCCCCCGTTCCGCCTGGCGAGGATCGCGCGGTCGGCCGACACCTTAAACGTCGCGCCGATCTCTCCCGCGATCCGCTCGCCCAGTTCAAGAAAGCTTTCACCATCCATGCACTCGTACTCGCGGACGATCGATGCGAACGACTGATCGACCCTCACGTCGCTGATCCCGGCGGCTTCCCCAGCTTTCTGCATGATCCGCTCGATGGACATGCGGTCGAAGTGTCTCGATTGGCGCTCCTTCGCTTTACCCATCGTGTCGATGCCCTTTGCGGAGATCGAAAGCACCCGCCCGCTGCCGCGGTCGCCGCGGCTGCGGACCTCATCGACCTTGCCGCGAAACACGGGGCCGATCCCGCTATCGGAAAAGCCGAGACTGATCAGCATCAGCGCGCCCGGCCGCGGGATGACGATCTGACCGGCTATGTCGTCAAGTTCGATCGACGCGGTGTCGCTGGTCGTCCCTGCCTTGTCGCTCACATTTAGCGAGATCAAGATGGGATTGAGAGCGGTCGAAATATCGGTGCCATCGACAACGACAGCAAACGCGGCTTGTTTCATTTGGGGGCCTCTCGGCTGTTGCGCGCCGCTTCCTGCCGAAGCGCCGCTTGGGATGGGGCTGCAAGAATGCGAATTTCGACCCTGCCCGCCCGGCTCATGTTGAGCGTGATGAACCGCCGCGCAGCGAGGCGATCCAGCGCCATTCTTACTGCCGGCTTTGCCATGCCACTTTCGAAGGCAAGCTTTAGGGTCTTGCTGCGCAGGACACCCATATTGCCCGTCATAGCGGCGATGGCCGCAGCCACGCGGAAGGCAGAAGGTGGGATCGAAGGGTCGATCCGTGCGCGATTGAGCCATCCGGCGCGTTCAAGAAGCCGCGCCGCCTCAACTGCGGCCTGATCCGTGGCGTCATCCATTCGTGGCCTCGCAGGCCAGCGCCGAGCGCCGGGCGCGGTAGCAATCGGCACAATCCGACGCGAGGCCGTCTGAACGCCCGCGATGCGCGTAGAACGCGCTGGCCGGCTTCACCTGCCGGCAGCGGCTGCACTGCTTCTCTGCAACGATCGTCGTCGGCCGGCGAAGGCGCTGCCGGTTCGGCTCGCGATCGCGAAGCCGCGCGCGCTCCCGTTTCTCGGCGCAGGGCTCGCAGAACTTCCGCTTTCCCAAGACGCGCTTCCCGCAGCCGCCGCACGGCTGAACGCGCGGAGGCCTGGAGCCGATCGGCTGGCAGGCGTAGCAGAATTCGCGATCCGAACTGCGGATCAACTCGAAGCGCGCGCCGCAGGCATCGCATTCGCGGGTCTCGGGCATCAGCCCCTCCGATCACAACCAAACAGCGAAATCGAGAAATGGAAAAATATGCAGATTTTGGGGGGCTGCGGCTCCGCCCAGGCCAGGGGTGGGATGCGGCCCCTAAAGGGGGGGGCTATGCCTCCCCCCATGGCGTCGTCAGCGCCGCGCCGAAGTCGTACACGCCATCAATGACGAAGGCAGGCACGAAGCCCTTGATCGCAATCTCCATCATCGCGGGCTTGTCCCTGTCTTCGGCGACGAACGTGAAGCGGACAGTGGTGCTGCCGTCGCGCCCTTGCTTCGACGTTATGGCGGTGCAGCGGAGGGAAAGGGACGGCTGGCCTGTGCCGGTTGTTCTTGCGCTCTGCATCTTGCTCATACCGGCGAGTAGTAGTCGCCGAGAAGAGGATCGGTCATCTTGACGAGCAACTTGTAGGTCTCGCCGACCCGCAGCATCAAGGGCTCATGCGAGGTCAGAACGGACCTTAATGCGCGCTGCCCATCGCGGCTTTCGAAATGATACTCAAACTTGTCCCCCGTTTTGAGATCGCGATCCTCTACGATCTGAACGCAGACGCGCATGTTGGTATCGGTTTCCATGACTGTTCTCCTTAGTTCGCTGGAACGTCCGTGTTGCCCCCGCCGGGGGTCACCCCGGCGTGGATGTGCGTCGATCCGATGTTCTTGCCATCGTGGGACACGCTGCCGCCGACGATGCCCAGGCCATCGCCCGTCAATTCGATGGTGACGCCGCCGATCGTGATCTTGAGCCCGCCGGCGGCAAGTTCGAAGCGGCAGTCGCCGAAGGTGATGACGTTGGTCTCGGCGCTATCGCCGGGCGACAGGTTCGCGTCACTCCACGTCATCGGAAAGGCGATGCCCTGCCGGAAGTCGCCCGCCTCGCTCATGATCGCCATTTGCTGGCCGATCGAAGGCGGAGCGTGAACCTTGAGCGCGCCTGCAAGCTGCGCGTAGGGGATTGCGGGCGTCAGATAGGGCTCGCCGCCGCTGCTCTGGCCGATATCGAGGCGCACCGTGCCGGCGGCTGCATCGACTTCGGCGACCTTGCCACGCCGGAATGATCCGGCGAGGCGCTTTTCGATCGCAACCACCCGCGTGAGAAGCTTTGCGTACTGTTCCATGAGGTAGGTCGTCCTTCGCTAGACGCGGATGGTGAAGGTTGCGCGCTCGTCCAACGCAGCCTGGGCGACGCGCTTGAACTGCTCGACGCTTTCCGCATGGGTGAGCGGGCGAGCCTCGAATGACGAACCGAAGGACGCGGCCGGCGCGTCGGTGATCTCGACCGAATAGTCGGGAAGCGCGGTCTCGATCGGCGCGTTGGCAAGCCGCCGGATCGCATCGGCGACGGGTATCGAGTGATCGGCGGCAAGGAGTGCGGCCAGCGCCGGACGATGATGCGCAACGGTTGCGCCCATGATCTCCGCGCGCCGCATTCCGGCCTCGAAGGGCGTGAGGGCCGGGGCGGCTTCGCCGCCCTTCCCGCTGTCTTTCACGTCCTCTGCCTTGCCTACCCCCTGCGAGGCCTCATTGGGCCGCGGCGGTGCAGCCTCGGGCGGGGGCGCGGACATTCCGAAATCGGGAAGACCATCGGGGCCGACTGCGATGTCTCCGGGAAGCGCGCTCCACCAAGCGGGAATATGTGATTTTACCAGCACGTCGCCGTGCCGGCGATAAACGACGCGGAATTCGCTCATGAACGCTCCTTTGAAGATTTGCCGGGACGGCGGCTCGACACGCCGCCCCGGCTGCTCGATCAGGCTTCCTGCACTTCCAGGATCGCCCTCGGGTCAGCATCCGCGCGGCGCGGAATGAACATGCCGGCGGCTTCGGCCGCGACGATCGTTGCCTCTTCCAGGCGCTCAAGCTCAAGGCGGCGAGCGCTCAATTCGCGAAAGCGTTCGTCCTGTTCCTCGTCGGTCAGCGCGCCAGCGACATCGGCCTGATCGATCATTGCTCCGAGCTTCGCCTTGATTTCATCGCGCATCATCCAAACCAGAAATTCTGCGCCGCCGCCGTGCGCTCGAAGCCCGTGACCACTATCCGGGTTCGATTGATGAAGGCTGGTATAAAACTGATCTGCAAACGGGACTGGCGGGCCGGAACGGCGACGCATATCGAAGCGAGGCGCGCCCCGCGCGGCGACGGCATCGATCTCGGCGTTGAGAGCTTCTTTCGCCACGGCGATCGGACGCGGAGCGCCTTCCACTGCCGTCCAGGCGTCTTCTACCGCTACAAGTTCAAGGCGCAAACGATCGACTTCCTTGCGGTAGTCGCTGACCTTGCCGATCGTGACCGGCGCGGGCTTGAGGCGGGATCGATCCCGGCGGGCTTCCGACAGCCATTCAAGGCAGCACTCGACAAAATCGAACTGCCGCCGCCGCTCACCCGCTGCGTCCCTACGCGCGGTGGCCTTGTCGAGCGCCGCCTTGGTGCGGGCGATGTCCGCTTTAAGCCGCTCGGCATCTTCGGGATGAAGCTTCTGGCTGGGGGCGTTAATCTCGGCGAGGCGACGGCGGTTCTCGTTGAGATCATGGGCCTGCCGTGCCTCGGTGACAGCATCCGAATAGTTCCAGTAGGCGGCTTGGGCGTCTTCGCGCCGATCGATCAGCACATCGATTTTCGGCCGGCATTTCGGGGGCAGCGGGTCGAGACCAAGCTGCGCAAGGTCGTTGAGGGGGCGATGATCGGGGACTTCGATATCGGGCCAATTGGCAGGCATGGGCGGGCTCCTTTGCTGATTGAAGGATGCCCGCCCGCCGACATTGATACGAGACGATGAAACTGGACGCTTTTCACCGATACGGCTGGATCAGCGCCGATTTCTTCACGTGGATGCGCCCACCGATACGGACGGCCTTTTCGGGATGACGCTCGATCCACTTGCGCATGGCCTCTTCGCCCTTCTTCAGGATGCCGCCCGCCTGTTGGAGCGTCACAAGGTCTTCGGCAGGGTCGAGGCGCGACAGGTCTTCGTCCCGCTCTCCCAAGACGGCTTCGAGCGAAGCCACGACACGCCCTGCATGTTCACGGAGGCCACGCGCATCTGCAAGGGCAGCGCGGATTGCAGCGCGATCGACATGTTCGAAGAGGTCACCGCTCATGCCATCCCCTCCCTCGCGAACGCCGATGTAACCTCGACATGGAGGGCGCGAAGATCACGCACGGCGAATTTGCGGACGACCTCGATCGGGAGATCGATGACCTGCGCGACCATGATCGCAGACAGCGCGGGGCCATCGATGGTGCGAGCGCGCCGGGCGCGCTCCTTCTCGACCGTCGCCGCAATCTTGGCCTGATCCCCACGCGTCGGGCGGCGAATGATTACCTCGCGGATCGTGCTGCCGTCTGCCGCGACGGCCGGGGCTTTGAGCTTGCAACGCTGCATCGCCGCCCCCTTATCCCACATCCGCGTGAAGCCCGCGCATTCCCGCGCGAATAGCCTGCTCGATCTCCCAGCGAACCTGCCGAGCGATTTCTTTCGCGTCGGCTCCCCCGCCGTGAATGGTGATCGGGGCGTTCACTTCGATCGGCCGAAGCGATTGCCCGCCACCGCCTCCCGAGATCGCACCGGAACTCGATTTGCGCAAAAGGCGCATCGTCTCATCGTGCGGGATGATCCGGCCGGTGCCGAGGTCCGTCCGAAGCTCGGGGCCTTCCTCGCCGACCAAATACGTGCCCCCGCGGCGAACAGGCCCGCCCCGCGCCCGCGCGCCATCGATCGCCGCCCCTTTCGTGTCGCCGCCACCGATGCCGATCCAATTGCCGACGCGGCCGAGGGGTGCCCTGATCGCCGCCATGATTTTATCCGAGATCATCGCGCCGAGAGACGCGATATAGTCGAGGACGGCACCTGCCGCAGATTTCAGACCATTGAGCAGCGCGGTCATCGCCATGTAGCCCGCATTCTCGAAAGCCGCCTTGCCATCTGGGGTCAGGACTTCGCGCTCGAAGAGGGCCGAGATCGAACCGATCGCGGAAGACACGGTGTCCCTGATTGTGCCGAAGGCATTTCCGACCGATTGCGCAATCGGAGCCAAGCCGTCGAGCGCTGGCCGGATCGCATCGAGCGCGGGCGCGAACTGTTCCGACAGCGCGCGGCCGACGCCGCTGATGATGGCCGAGAGACGGTCCCAATATTTATTGATGGCTGCACCCGCGAGCGCAACGGCACCAATGCCGAGGGCGACCGCGCCCCAGGCGGGCGCGGTCAACGCGCCGACCACAACGGCAATCCCCTTCCCCATGCCCGCAAGAAGGCCGATACCCGGCACCGCTCGGGCAATACCGCCCATCGCGGTCGCGACCTTCGCGAAGCCACCGAATTTCGCTCCCGACATCGCCGCGAGCGACGTTTGCAGGGCCACCGCGCCGCCGGCAGCGTTGCGGGTCCATGCGCCAAGTCGAACGACCGGCAGGAGCATTGACAGGAGCCCGCCCCGCGCCATCAGCGCGGCGAAGCGGACGCCGATCATTGCAATCCGCATCCCGATCAGGCCGGTGGTCGTCAGGATGACGGCCTTCGTCAGCGCGGGGTGCTTGTCGGCAAGATCGGCAATCGCGAGCGCAATCGGACCGAGCGCGCCCATCGTCTCCTTGAGCGCCGGCAGTAAGGAGCCGCCGATCGTCAAGCCGATGTCGCGAAGCTGGTTCTGCATCCGCTGCCAGGCGTATTCGGTGGTCGCCGCCCGGCGCGCGAATTCGTCGGTCACGCTCGACGCATATTCCGTCTCGTCCGCGACCATCGCGAGCGAGTTCTTGAGGATTTCGACATCGTTCAGAAGCGGCGCGATTGCGCGCGCCTCGTCGCCGAACAGGTCGGACATGACCGACGCCTGCATATGCTCGGGAAGCTGGCCGAGCGCCTCGATCACTTCGAGGGTCACGCCGACCGCATCTTCCTGCATCCGCTTGGCAACGTCCTCGGCATCAAGGCCGAGTTGCGCCATCGCGCCCGCCTGCCGCTTCGTCGCGGACGCGCCCTTCGTGAGTGCGCGACCCATGTTGCGGAAGGAAGTCGCGGCGACTTCCGACTGCGCGCCGGTTCCGACCATCGCCGAACCGAAGGCGAGGGTCTGCTCCTTCGTGTAGCCGAAGAACTCGCCCTGCGCCGACACGCGCCGGGCGTAATCGACCAGATCGGCCGCGCTCGATGCGGTGTTGTCGGACAGGTGGTTGATTGCGCCGGCGAAGAGCGCCGTCTCGGCGGTCGTGAGGCCAAGCTGTGCCTTGATCTTCGCGAGATTGTCGCCCGCGGCACTGCCCGCCATTTCCCAAGCGACAGCCGCCTGGGCGGTCATCCGCGTGAAGTCGAAGAGTTCGGCGTCGGCGACGCCGCCCTGCGCCGCTGCCGCCGACAGGGCGGCGAGTTCATCGACGGCCATCGGGATTTCGGTCACAGCCAGACGGCGCAGGCGCTTGCCGTAGGCGGCAAGCTCGATGTCATTGAAGCCCGAGACTTTGGCGACATCGGCCATCGAGCTTTCGAAGGAAACGGCAGGGCCGATCGCCGCGCCGAGCCCTTGCTTGAGCAGGTAGAAGCCGCCGACCGCATCGAGAAGCTGGCCGCGCGTCTGATCGAGGGCGATGTTGTTTCGATTGATTGCGGTTTGGATGCGGCCGGAAAGCGAGCCGCCGGCGTCGTCGGCCGCGCGCCTGATGCCGGTGATCGAGCTTGCCACACCTTTGGCGGGGCCAGTCACTTTGTCGAGCAGGCGCACGATGAGGGTCGAAGTAAGGGTTGCCACGTTAGGCTCCTGACGCGCTCTGCGGCGCGGCTGCGGCGCTGCGGCAAACGCCGCGCGCGTGGATGGAAGGAATGGAGGTTTTCATCGCGCACCTTCCTGCGGCGACGGAGCCCAATAGGCTTGCCAGATTGCTGCGCGATATGCGGCGACATCAGCCTTGACGAGGTGGGGAGCGATGCCGGCGTTGATCCGCATGTCGGAAACGCGCCGAAGGTGCGACTTCAAAATGGCGTCCCGGTCGGACGCATTCTGCGAGCTTCGCATCGTGGCGGCGACCTTGTGGACGCTTTCATGCACGGCCAGCGGGAAAACGAACATCGATGCCGACTTCGTCTTCCTCTCGGATTTGGGGGCGAGCTTGCGCGTCGGACGCGCGGCCAACGGCACCACGGTCAGTTCCGGCCGGGTAGCGAATAGATCAAGTTGGACTTCACGCGACATTGCGAACTCCCCTGCGCTCGTCTTCGAAATCTTCGTCAAAGTCGTCGTCCGGGAGATCATCACTTTCGACCGGATCGGGCGCTTCGAGAATGTGACCGGGCACATTGTCGAGGTCGAGCGCGCACGGCTCGTAGTCCAACTCAAATTCGACCGCAGGGCTGGATCGGCCGGCGTCAGCCGGAGCCGATCCTGCAACCTTCACCGTGTCTGCTACCGTTGAAATGGAAGCCGCTTGTGCGGCTTCCTTCTTCTCTACCTCTATTCCTCGTATCGAAGGCCCATTGTTTTCATTGGATTTTCCCCACCGTTTGCGCACGTTTTCCGACGCTTTTTCGGAGTTTTCCGTGCGGTGGGCGATCTCCTTGGAGATCATGTTGCAGGTCAGGAGGTCGCCTTCGTCCGTCAAATGACCGGCCTCGCATAGCCGATCGAGGCTCTTGATCAGAGCCGCTTTCGTCATGCCGCAAAGCCGGGCAAGACGCTTCGGATCATTCGCGATCGCGCCGTCGCGCAGATGGATTTCGGACGCGATGATCATCAGAACGCCGGCATCCTGCGCACCGAGGGCGCGCGTCGCCCCGAGGAATTGAGCTGGGAAGAAGCGGAACCAGAGGGCCGACTTCATCATGCCGCCGCCTCGCAAGTGCGAAGAAAGCGATCGATCTCCGCGGTCGTGATCCGCGTCGCACCCCTGATGCGGATCGCCCGCAGTTCGCCCGCTTGGATCAGCTTTCGCACCGTGGTTCGGCTGATCCCCAGCAATTCGCTGGTTTCGGTGATGTTGTGACAGAGCCGCGCGGAACGCGGTTCAATAGTGGAAGCTGGGGGAAAATCGGTCATGACGCGCCCGGAGTGATTGAGGGGAAGCTCGGATCAATCAATCAATCGGTCGCGCAAATGCGATGACCAAGACGTTAGAGCCATTGCGGGCGCGGCGCAAGCCGCGGTGCGCGCGAATGCGCCCCGATGCGCGCTCGTGGTCAACATGATGCAGCGACGAAGCCGCGAACGCTGCCGAGCGGGACGGAAACCCGCGCAATCGTGGCGATCTCGGACTGGCTACAGAGGTTGCTACGCCCCTCCGCTACCAATTGTTGAGTCATTCCTGAAAATTACGCGTCGTCCACGCTCGTCCAGAACTCGTGCAGATGGGGCTGGGTGGCATACGGTCATCCGTCCCATCCCCATAGCTTGGAGATCCTATGCAGCAGGTTTCCCGACCGGCGGCAGGGTGTCGCTGGTTTGGCGCCGGTCTTCGCCCCGGCATTCGTGCAATTTAAGATTGCAGAATCCCTGTGCCGATGGACCTCCCGGTCGCCCTCCTTGATAAAGCAGGCCTTGAGCGGATCGCATCGCCTGGGCGCCCGGTACGATTTTCGGTCGCTCTTACGGACGAAAAGATGGTAGCGACGATTCAGGGACGCCAAGGCAGGAAATGAAATGGCCAAGCGAAAGACTTTGAAGCCGATCTCGACCGGGATCGCCGGACTGGACGATGTCCTGCGGGGCGGTCTTCCGCCATCGAACCTTTACATGCTCCAGGGTGCTCCCGGCGCCGGCAAGACGACCGCCGCGCTTCAGTTCCTGCGGGCCGGTGTCGAGGCCGGCGAGCGATGCATCTATGTCAGCCTGTCCCAGACCGCCGCCGAACTGGAATCGATCGCCGTTTCCCATGGCTGGACGATGGATGGCATCCGGATCGAAGAACTTTCGGCCTCCGATGCCGTCAATGGCGGCGCCGACCAGACCATCTTTCAGACGGCCGAACTGCGCCTGGACGAGACGCGCCAGGCCATCGAGCGTGCGATCGAGGAGCACAAGCCCAGCCGCCTCGTCTACGATTCGCTTCTGGAAATCCGCCTCATCACCGGCGACACGCCCCGCTTCCGGCGCGAACTGATCGGATTCAAGGCGTTTCTCGCCAAACGCAACGTGGTGGCGCTGCTGCTCGATACCCAGGACCGGGAAGGCAACAATGGCGAGGAAGTCGAGGGCATCGCGCATGGCGTGATCCGGTTCGACAAGTCGCTGGAGGACTATGGCGCCGTGCGCCGGCGCATCGAGGTCTCGAAGATGCGCGGCGTGCCGATCGCCGACGGCTATCACGACATGGCGATCCGCGAGGGCCAGGGCGTCGTCGTCTTTCCGCGCATCGTCGCCGGATCGATGGCGGAGAACAGCAAACCCGAACTGATCAAGTCGGGCGTCGACACACTCGACGAGATGTTTGGCGGCGGGCAGGAATCGGGAACGATCACGCTCGTGATCGGCCAGTCCGGAACCGGCAAGTCGACGATGGCCTCGCTTTATTCGACGGCGGCGCTCGAGCGCGGTGAAAGCGTGGCGCTGTTCCTGTTCGAGGAGCGGCTGGAGACCTTCTTCCGCCGGTCGGAAGGTCTGGGCATGAACCTGCGGCCCTTCTACGAGAAGGGACAGTTGATCATCCGGGATTTCAACCCCAACGAAATCTCGCCTGGCGAATTCGCCCAGATCGTTCAGACGATCGTGACGGAAGACCGCACGCGCGTCGTGGTGATCGACAGTTTCACCGGCTATCTCAACTCCCTGCCGCATCGCGACAAGGCCGTTCGCGACATCCAGTCCCTGCTCAAATATCTGGCGCGCGCCGGCGTTCTGACGATGCTGATCGTCGCGCAGCATGGGCTGCTGGGGCAAAATGTCGGCATCGACGTCGATGTCAGCTTCCTCGGCGACACCGTGCTTCTATTGCGATTGACCGAGCATGACGGCCGTCTTCGGCGCAACATCACGGTGGTCAAGAAGCGGCACGGACCCCACGATCTCGATGTCCACGAGCTCTTCATCGAAAGCTCGGGCGTGACGGTCGTGCCCTATAATCCGCTTCCGGAAGCGTGACTGCGTTCGAAAAAGATAGAAGTTCCCCGCTGGATCACGTCCTGATCCTGGCGCCTTACCGCAAGGACGCCGATTATCTGGGCCGGCTTCTGGCAGCGCACGGGATCGACATCCGGATCGGCACGCGAACCGATGACCTCAACGCACTGCTTGCAGCGGGACCAGGGGTTCTCATAGCCACGCATGAAGCGCTGACGCCGGCGGCGTTGGCGACCGTTTCGAGCCATCTGGACGCGCAGCCTTCATGGTCGGAAATGCCGATCGTCGTGCTGCTCGACCGGGCCTCGAAACCCGATCAGGTTCAGGGCGAACTCAACCGCGCCTGGCCACGGGCAAGGCAGATGTTCTACCAGAGACCGGTCACGACCGTGGAGCTTGTGAGCGGCGTTCAGTCCGCCTTGCTGGTGCGACTGCGCCAACGCGACGTTCGCGATCATATCGCGCAGGAGATCGAACTGCGCCGCGAACTGAACCATCGCGTGAAGAACATTCTGGCCAGCGTCAATTCGATCTTCGAGATGACGCGGCGCGGCGCGACCTCCATCGAAGGGTTCGCCGAAGATTTCCGCGGCCGCCTCGGCGCATTGGACAAGGTGCATTCGGCGGTATTCCATTCGGAAGGCGACAGCGTATCGATCGCCGACATCGCCGAACTGACGTTCGAACCTTATCGCCTCGCCGGAAAGGACCGGATCGTCGCGCATGGTCCTGCCGTATTGCTCAGCCGGGCGGCAGGCACCACTCTGGCACTCTGCCTTCATGAACTGGCGACGAACGCGATCAAATATGGTGCCTTGTCGCGGCCGGAAGGCCGGGTCTCGTTCGAATGGACCCTGTCGCAGGGCGACCAGCCCGAACTGGCTGTCTTCTGGCAGGAGCATGGCGGCCCGATTGTCGAAGAACCGAGCCGCGCTGGCTATGGTACGCGCTATGTCCGTTCGGCATTGGCCAGCATCTTCGGGCAGAAGCCGGTCATCGCCTTCGAGAGGGACGGGCTGCGATGCGAGGCGCGCGGCGCTTTTTCACGGGTCGCGGGGCAACCTGCGAAGCAGGAGGGAGTTGAGCAGCAATGAGCGAGAACATCTCCACCCCCGTCCCGCCGATGCGCATTTTGTATCTTGAGGACAATCCGCTCATTGCCTTCCATGTCGAGCAGATGATCGAGGATCTGGGCCATGTCTTCGTCGGCGCGCTGGACAGCTTTGACGAACTCCAAAAGCGGTTTGCCTCGCTGGAATTCGACGGCGCCCTCGTCGATATCGACCTCGCCGACGGAGCGACCGGGCCGGCAGCCGCCGCATGGCTCAATGAACGCGGCATCCCGTCCATATTCGTGACCGGGCAAAAGCAGGTCGCCGCAGAGCACGGCGATGCGTCTCTGGCCGTCATCGCGAAGCCGGTTTCGTCCGTCGAACTTGCCGAGAAGATTCAATTGTTCCTGCCCGCTCATCGCCCCGCCGTCAGCGGCTGTGCATCCGACAGATAGCTCGTCACGACCGACGGCACATCGGCGGACGCCCACGGATACGTGCCGCAGGCTCGGATGAGCTTTCGAATGTCCAGGCTGGCGCCATGAGACCTCCACATCATCCGCGACGCATAGGGCTGGTTGTCCTTGCGCCAGGAAACGCCCATCGTCAGCCCGCGCAAATAGAGGCGCTGGTGAACCTCGAACGGCAGGAGGATGGTCTGCCCGAAGGTCGGCGCTTCGCCCCGCGTCCGCTCCGTCACGAAAATCCGGCCGCGGCGATAGGCGGCCAGGCCGTTGTAGCGCGATCGCTGCCGAATGCCGCTTTCGGGGTCCTCGATGCGTTCGAGAGAGGTGACCACGACCTTGCCGTCCTTTTCGCGCAGATGGGCGCATGAGCAGACGATCTGGCCCGGCCAGGACAGCGAGACGTGCCAGGTCTGGTAGAAGCCGAGATACCGGCGAAGCTCGGCGATGTCGCCGGGGAAGGCGTCATCGAGCGATTCCGCGCGCGCGGCGGGCATCCGCCGCCGCGCCATCACCGCATCGAACCGTTCGCGGCTGAGGTCGAAATCGCCGGGATCGAGAGAAAAGGCCGCCGCGATCCGAAGCTGGTTGTTCGGCGAGGGACGCGACTGGCCGGCAATGTAGCGGTTGAACTGCTGCCGGTTGAAGCCATGCTCCCGGCAGAACTGCGAAACGGACGGCATCGTCGCGCAGGCACGGCGCAGATTTTCGGCGAATGACGTTGCAGGGCGCGGCATGGCTATAGCGTAAAGTCGCGTAAAGGAGCGTCAAGATGCGAAATTGTACCGGCGGGCCATTTCGCCAGAATACCACCATCTCAGCATCAACCCGAGGAACCTGCCATGACATTCGATATGTCCAAGCGACGTGCTCCCTTCAAGCTCAACCGGCGCGGCTTTCTCCATGGAAGCGCACTCGTCGGTCTTTCGGCGGCGGGCGGGTTCCTCGCAGGCCCCGCAATGGCTCAGGAGCCCAAGCGCGGTGGCAACCTGCGCATGGGAATCGGCGGCGGGGCGTCGGCCGACACGCTCGATCCGGCGATGGCGACGGCGACCGTCGCATTCGTCATCGCGCATTGCTGGGGCGACACGCTGGTCGAATCCGATCCGGAAACCGGCGAGGCCGTGCCATCGCTCGCCGAATCCTGGTCGCCCTCGGCGGATGCCCGGCAGTGGACGTTCAAGATCAGGCAAGGCGTCACCTTCCACGACGATACGCCCATGACGGCGGCGGATGTCGTCGCGACGTTGCGCCGCCATGCCGACGAAGCTTCGCAATCCGGCGCGCTCGGACTTTTGAGTTCGGTCGAGCGCATCGAGGACGTGGCCGGAGACGTGGTCGTCACCTTGAACGAAGGCAATGCCGACCTGCCCTTGGTGCTGTCCGACTATCATATCCAGATCCAGCCCAATGGCGGAAACGACGATCCGATGGCCGCGATCGGCACCGGTCCGTACAAGCTGACGGCGTTCGAACCGGGGATACGCGCGACGTTCGAAAAGAACGAGAACGATTGGCGCGATGATCGCGGCTTTGTCGACAGCGTCGAGATCATCGTCATGAACGACGCCACCGCGCGCGTGTCGGCAATCACCTCCGGTCAGGTGGACTTCATCAACACCGTCGATCCGAAGACCGTGTCGCTTCTCGAACGCGCATCCGGCGTCGAGATCTTGCAGACCTCAGGAAAGGGTTTCTACTCGTTCCTGATGCATTGCGACACGGCGCCGTTCGACAACAACGACCTTCGCATGGCGCTGAAATATGCCATCGATCGCGAGGCGATCCTTCAGCAGGTCGTCGGCGGATACGGCACGCTCGGCAACGACTATCCGGTCAACGAGAACTATGCGCTTGCGCCCGAGGATATCGAGCAGCGCGTCTACGACCCGGAGAAGGCGAAGTTTCACTACGGCAAATCCGGTCATGAAGGGCCGATATTGCTGCGCACGTCGGAGGCCGCCTTCCCAGGTGCTGTCGATGCGGCTCAACTCTTCCAGCAAAGCGCGGCCGAGGCCGGCATCACCATCGACGTCCGGCGGGAGCCTTCCGACGGTTATTGGTCCGAAACATGGAACGTGCAGCCGTTCTGCGCCTCCTACTGGGGCGGACGCCCCACGCAGGATTCGCGCTATTCGACGTCATACGTGTCCAACGCCGAGTGGAACGACACGCGCTTCAAGCGGCCGGATTTCGATGAAATGGCGGCGAAGGCGCGCGCCGAACTGGACGAGGAAATCCGGCGTTCGCTCTACCGCGACATGGCGCTGATGATCCGCGACGAAGGCGGGCTGATCCTGCCGGTCTTCAACGACTATGTGAATGCATCGACGAGCCGCCTGAAGGGCTACGTCCACGACATCGGCAACGATATCTCCAACGGGCGCATCGCAAGCCGGGTGTGGCTCGACGCCTGATCCTGGAATTCGAGGTCAATCAGTTTCATCGAAACGACCTGTCACGGCAGCTCGACCCGCTGCCGTGACGCCTGTTGCCAAGGCTTCTTCAAATGACAGATCGAAACTTCACCGTCATCGAAAACGAATGGATCGTGCTTGAGGACGGCACGCGCCTGGCCGCGCGCATCTGGATGCCGGACGACGCGGCGAGGGATCCCGTTCCCGCCGTTCTGGAATTCCTGCCGTATCGCAAGCGGATCGGCACCGCGCCACGCGACGAATCGACCTATCCGGCCTTTGCCGCCGCCGGAATCGCCGGCGTGCGCGTCGACATTCGCGGCTCGGGCGAATCGGATGGCGTCATCGATGGCGAATACACGCCGCTGGAACTGGCCAATGCGGTCGAACTGATCGAATGGATCGCGGCGCAATCATGGTCGAACGGCAATGTCGGCATGATGGGCATTTCCTGGGGCGGCTTCAATTGCCTTCAGGTCGCGGCGCTGAAGCCGCCGGCGCTCAAGGCGGTGATCTCAATCGCCTCGACCGTCGATCGCTACAATGACGACATCCACTACAAGAACGGAACGCAGCTCGCCGCCCAACTCTCCTGGGCCGGCACGATGCTGGCCTACCAGTCACGTTCCCCCGACCCGGCCATCGTCGGCGACCGCTGGAAGGAAATGTGGCTGGAACGGCTGGAGAACGAACCCTTCTTCATGGAAGACTGGCTGTCGCATCAGCGTCGCGACGATTTCTGGCGGCACGGGTCGATCTGCGAGGATTTCGACGATTTTCCGGTCCCTGCACTGGTGATCGCGGGCTGGGCGGACGGCTATCGCAACACGCCGCTGAAGGCGGTGGAGGGAATGCCCGGCAAGGCGAAAGCCCTGATCGGTCCCTGGGTCCACAAATATCCGCATTTCGCATTTCCCAAACCGCGCGCGGATTTTCTCGGCGAGGCGATCGGCTGGTGGAATCGCTGGCTGCGCAACGACGGCGACGCGCCCGGCGACACGCCGCAGGTCCGCGCCTTCATTCTCGACGGACCGCGCCCGGCGCTCCGGCGCGAAAGCGATCCGGGCTACTGGGTGGCCAAGGACGAATGGGAGACGCCGAGCCTGCTCGAACTCGGGCTGGACGAGGCGCACCGGCTTGGCGTCAGCCCGGCGAGTCCCGCTTCCGGGCGCACGCGCCTGCGCTCTCCGCTCGACACGGGAACCGCCGCCGGCGAATGGTTCACCAGCAGCCCCGACGCCGAACTTGCCGGCGACCAGCGCACGGACGACGCCGGCTCGCTGGTCTTCGAGACCCCTGTGCTCGACGAAGAACGCGTCATTCTCGGCCAGCCCGTTCTGCGGGTCAGGCTGGCCAGCGACAGCCCGCTTGCGAATCTCGCCGTCCGGCTGATCGACCTCCATCCGGACGGAACAGCGACGCGCGTTTCCTATGGCGTGCTCAATCTGGCGCATCGAGACGGCAATGCGACGCCGGAGCCGCTTTTGCCGGGTGAGGATTACATGGTTTCGGTCGAGCTCGATGCCTGCGGCTACCGCTTCGGGCCGGGGCATCGCATCCGCCTGTCGATCTCGACGGCCTATTGGCCGACCATCCTGCCCCCTCCCCACGACGCGACGCTCGACATCGACCTGTCGTCCCTGACTTTGGGGCTGCCACTCGTCGGCGCACATCGCAAGATCGAGGTCGCGGCGCCGGCAAACCCCGATCCGCTGCCGAAATATGAGACCGTCGAGCCCGGAGAATCGAGGCGCTGGGTCGAGCGCGATCTGCAATACGGCGTCACGCGATACCGGATCGTCGACGATGGCGGCCTCAACCGCCACCCCGGAAACGGGCTCGCGGCGCGGGATCGGCGCGAGGAAACATGGACGATCACTGGGGGCGATCCCCTGTCCATGACCGGCGAGACGCGGTGGACCTGCGTTCTTTCGCGCGAGGGATGGGAAACCGTCACCGGTTGCGTTTCGACGCTCGCCTGCACGCAAACGCACTGGCTGATCACCGACAGCGTCGAGGCCCGGCACAATGGGGAGACGGTGTTCGCGCGCAGCCGGGACCGCCGGATACCGCGCGATTGCATGTGACCTGATTGCTCCACAAACACGCGCTTCGCCCATTCTTTGAGCTTGCGGGCGGGGCGACGGAAAAATAGACTTTGGTCTAAGGGCGCCAGGTTGGGGCCAGGCGCCGTCGAACCCTCAAGAGGCTGACAATGAAAAGACTGATTGTAATGGCCGGCGCGTCCGGGCTTGCGCTTGCCGCCGCGACCGCGCCAGCGCTCTCCGAAACGCTGACGATCTCCTGGTGGGGGTTCAACGGCGAGAAGCTCGACCAGTTCATCGTCCAGCCCTTCCAGGAACAATGCGGCTGCGAACTGATCTTCGAGACCGGCAACAATGCCGACCGGCTGAACAAGATCCGCCTGCGCCAGGGCGGCGTCGACGTCATCTACTTGACCGACGCCTTTTCGCAGATCGGCGCCGAGGAAGACCTTTTCATGCCGATCGACCGGGCGAAGGTGCCCAACATCGACGGACTTTACGAACTGGCGCAGGCGCCGCAGGGCGAATTCGGCCCGGCCTACACGATCGGCCGCGTCGGCATCGTCTATGACAGCGCCAAGGTCGCCGAGCCGATCGCCTCCTGGAACGATCTGTGGCGCGAGGACATGGCGAGCCAGCTTTCGCTGCCCGGCATCACCACGACGGCCGGCCCGATGGTCGTCATGAAGGCCGGCGAAAAGGCCGGCACCGACGCATTCGAGGATTCCGGCCCCGCCTTCGAGGAACTGGCGGCGCTCGCGCCGAACGTGGTCAAGAACTACAATACCGGCTCCGAGATGATCAATCTGTTCTCGACCGGCGAGGTCACCACCTCGATCGCGCAGGATTTCGCGCTCGGCCAGTTGCAGGCCGCCGTGCCGACGATCGTCTGGGCCGACCTCGAGGAAGGCGATATCGCCACGCTGAACACGGTGAACATTCCCGTCGGCGCGGCCAATCCCGATCTCGCGCACGAGTTCATCAACTTCATCCTCGACCCCGAAGTGCAAAAGACGCTGGCCGAAAACGGCGTCGATGCCCCGGTGGTCGAAGGGCTGGAGATCGCGCCGGAAGCCGCCGAGCAGTGGACCTACGGCGCCGAGGAGATCGCCGGGCTTCAGCGGGTCGACTACGAGAAAATGAACGCCGCCAAGGACGAGTGGCTGGAACGCTGGAGCGAAGTCTTCGGCATGTGAGCCGCAGCTTCAATGCGACGGCTTTGGCGGGACGCGCCATGCGTGTCCCGCCTCCCTTCACATGACGCCGCGGCGCGCGGCGGCAGGATGCTGAACGGCAGACGGATATTCTCGTGCAGACGATTTTGAAGCGCTTTGCCGGATGGACGCTTTCGACGCCGGCCACACTCGTCATTCTGATCTTTCTCATGGTTCCGGTCGCGATCACCATCGCGACGACCTTCGCCGACGAAGCAGGCGTTCTGGCGCCCTATCTGGCATTCTTTTCGAGCGGCTTTCGCCGCACCGTGTTGTGGCGCACCATCGAGATTTCGCTGGCGACCACCGCGATCTCGCTCGTCATCGGTTTCCTCGCCGCTTATGTGGTCTCGAAGGCCCCGGACAGGCTCAAGAGCCTGCTCATCATCGCCGCCGTCTTCCCGCTTCTGACGGGCGTCGTCGTGCGCTCCTTCGCCTGGCTGATCATCCTCGGCCGCGAAGGCATCCTGAATTCGGTCCTGCTGTGGACCGGCATCGCCGACCAGCCCTTCGCGATGCTCTACACCCAATGGTCGGTCGTGGTCGCGATGGTCTATCTTTTCGTGCCGCTGATGATCCTGACCCTTGTGGGCGTCCTCGAAAACATTCCCGACGATTTGGTGCAGGCTTCGGCCTCGCTTGGCGCGACGCCGGCGGCGACCTTCCGGCAGGTGATCTTCCCGCTCGCCGTTCCCGGCCTGATCGTCGGCGCGGTGCTGGTCTTCACCGGCTCCTTCACGGCCTATGCGACCCCGCAGCTTCTTGGCGGCGACCGGCAGATGGTGATGGGCACGCTGATGCATCAGCGTGCCATGGTCGCCTTCGACTGGATCGGCGCCTCGACCGTGGCCACGATCATGGTGGTGATCACCATCGCCGTGGTCCTTCTCATGAGCCGCGCCGCGCGTCGCCTCAACCCGATGGCGACCTGATGACCGCTCGCCCGCACCCCGCCTTGATCGCGCTGACGATCGCCGTCTACCTGTTCCTGATCGGCCCGCTGATCATCGTCTTCGGCGCAGCGCTGTCCGACACGACCTATCTGACCTTTCCGCCGCAGGGCCTGTCGCTGCGCTGGTTCGAGAACATCTTCGAGGTCGCCGCCTTCCGCCGCACCATCGTCACCAGCTTGCAGATCGCGCTTCTGGCGACCGGCATCGCGCTTCTGATCGGCATCCCCGCCGCCTATGCGCTCAACCGGCACCGCATCCAGTTGCCCTCCTGGCTGTCGACGCTGTTCGTGCTGCCGATCCTGATCCCCGAGATCGTCATCGGCTTCTCGCTGCTGCGCTCCGTCGCCGTCGATGCCGGCCTGCCGATCTTTCCGACGCTTTTGATCGGGCACACGATCCTCGTCCTTCCCTATGTGATCCGCGTCATCTCGGCGAGCCTTGCCGGTTTCGACTTCTCGGTCGAGGAGGCGGCGATCAGCCTCGGCTCGCCGCCGGCAAAGACCTTCTTCACCATCGTCCTGCCCAATGTGCGCTCGGGCGTGATCGTCGCCTTCATCCTCGCCTTCATCACCTCGATCAACGACGTGTCCGTGTCGCTCTTTCTGACCGGGCCGGGCATCTCGACCCTGCCGATCCAGATTCTCGCCCATGTCGAGCAGTTCTTCGACCCGACCATCGCGTCGGTGTCGGTGCTCCTGATGGTTCTCACCGTCGCCGTGATGGCGGTCGTCGAGCGCACGCTCGGCCTCACCTTCCTTGCAAAGTAAGAAAATCCCGCGATGACACAGGCCCTCACCGTCGACCACCTCACCGCGCATTACGGCACGACGAAGGTGCTGGAAGACCTGTCGCTTGCCGTCGGCGCGGGCGAACTCGTCTCGCTTCTGGGCGCATCCGGCTGCGGCAAGACGACGACTTTGCGCCTGATCGCCGGATTCCTGGAGCCGACCTCGGGCGCGATCACGCTTGGCGGGCGCGATCTGACGCGGCTTCCCGCCTACCGGCGCGATATCGGCCTCGTCTTTCAGAACTACGCGCTCTTTCCGCATCTGTCGGTGGGCGACAATGTCGCCTTCGGGCTGAAGCAGCGCGGGATTGGGGCCGACGAGCGCAACCGGCGCGCCGGCGCGATGCTGGAGCGCGTCGGGCTTGCGCCGCTCGCCGACCGGCTTCCCGGCGCATTGTCGGGCGGCCAGAAGCAGCGCGTGGCGCTGGCGCGTGCGCTCGTCATCGAGCCGCCGCTTTTGATGTTCGACGAGCCGCTGTCGAACCTCGACGCCAAGCTGCGTATCGACATGCGCGTCGAAATCCGCCAGTTGCAGCGCGCCAACGGCACGACCTCGGTCTACGTGACGCACGACCAGGAGGAGGCGTTCTCGATCTCAGACCGCGTCGCGATCATGAATGCCGGGCGCATCATGCAGTTCGACACGCCGGAAGTGCTCTACCAGAAGCCGGCCAACGCCTTCGTCGCGCGCTTCGTCGGCTTCGAGAATTTGATCCCGATGAAGGTGACGTCCCGCGAGGCGGGCAAGGTGGTCGCGACGGCGCCCGGCGGCGTTGCCCTGACATTCAGCGAGGAGCGCTTCGGCCCGATCCCCGACGATTTCGTGCTCGGCGCGCGGCCGGACGGCCTCGCCGTCACTGCCGACCCGGACGCGCAAGGGATTCCCGTCACGCTCGGCCTGCGCACCTATCTCGGCCGCGCCTATCAGTACCAGTGTGAAAGCGCCGCCGGCCCGCTCCTGGCCAACGGCCCGCTGTCGCAGCCGCTGGAGCCGGGCGCGACGGCGCGGCTGGTTCCGGTGGTGGACCAGTGCTGCGTGTTGGGGGTGGAGTGATGTCGGAGCGCTTCGACACCCCCCTCTGCCCTGCCGGGCATCTCCCCCTCAAGGGGGGAGATCACGCACGTTATCGGTCCCGCCTATACCATCGCCGTCTGAGCGCGGCGATGCCGAGATTGATCTCCCCCCTTGAGGGGGAGATGTCCGGCAGGACAGAGGGGGGTGCGATGCAGCCCAAATTCCCCTCATGACCACCCTCCTCACCAACGCCACCCTCCTCCCCTGCACCACGGACATGCCCGTCATCGAGAATGGCTGGGTGCAGGTCGACGGCGAGACGATCACCGCCACAGGTTTCGGTGACGCGCCGATGGTCGAAGGCGCTGATGTGATCGATGTCGGCGGCGACATCGTCATGCCGGGCATGGTCAATCCGCATTGCCACATGGCGATGACGCTGTTTCGCGGCCTCGGCGAGGATGTCGACGACCGGCTTTACCGCTACGTGCTGCCCATGGAGCGCAAGTTCGTCACACCGCAGATGGTGCGCACCGGAACGCGACTCGCCGCGCTCGAACTGATCGAGGCGGGCGTGACGACCGTCGCCGACATGTATTATTTCGAGGCGGAAGTGGGTCGCGTCGTCGACGAGGCCGGCATTCGCGGCGTGGTCGGCCAGACCATCGCCGATTTCGACCCGCCGGACCACAAGACGATCGACGAGGGCTTCGCGCTGACCGAGGCGCTGGTGGCGGAATTCGCCGGCCACAAGCGCGTGACGGCTTCCATCGCGCCCCACGCGCCCTATTCGACCGACATCGCGGTGATGAACCGCGTCGCCCGCTGGGCCGACGACCATCCCCACATCCCGGTGCAGATCCATCTCGCCGAAATGGATTCGGAGATGGAATGGTGCGCGAAGACGCACGGGCTGCGCCCGGTCGAGGTGGTCGAGAAGGCCGGACTCCTGCGCAAGGGCCTGATCTGCGCGCACTGCCTGCACGTGTCGGAAAGCGACATCGACAGGATGGCCCATGCCGGCGTCTGCGTCGCGCACAATGCGCGTTCCAACGCCAAGGCCGGGCGCGGCATCGCGCCGGTGGAGATGATGCGCGCGGCGGGCATTCCGGTCGGCATCGCGACCGACGGACCGATGAGCGGCAACACGCTCGACCTGTTCGCGCAATTCGCGCCGGTGACGATGTTCCAGAAGCTCGCCGGCCATTCGCGCAAGCCGATGCCCGCGCGCGAGGTCATTCGCATGGCGACGATCGAGGGCGCGCGCGTGCTCGGCATGGATGGGGCGATCGGTTCGCTCGAGGCCGGCAAGCAGGCGGACCTGGTCCGCATCGACATTTCCTCGGCGCGGATGCAGCCGATCTACGACGTCTATGCGACGCTGGTCTTCTGCGCGATGCCGGTGGATGTTCAGGACGTAATGGTTGCCGGCAAATGGCTGATGCGCAGCCGCGAGGTGCTGACCGTCGAGCGCAGCCAGGCGATGCGCGACGCCTTGCAGATCGCGCGCGAGTTCAAGGCGGAAATGGCGCGAATCGACTCTGCGGGATAGGGGTTTCCGCGTTCTGGGGCTGTCGGTTTTTGCGAAGGCGACCCCCACCCTGTATCCCTCCCCACAAGGGGGAGGGAAGGCATCCACGTCGTGTCCTATGCGTCAGCGACGCACGAGATTGCAGGACGGAGCGCGACGTTTACGACCTCCCTCCCCCTTGTGGGGAGGGATACAGGGCGGGGGGCGCCTCGCGCCGCGTGGGCCGAATTCGCTCCTTCACCAGACGACCGGGTGGCTCTCCCCCGTCTGGACGTTGACGAAGCCCTGCGGCACGGCCTCGGTCGGCGCGACGAGGACCCAGCGCCACGGCGCACAGGTGAGCGTGGCGAATTGCAGGCGTTCGGGAAAGCCGGGGAACCAGCGCGGCGAGAAGGTGGGCTCGTAGAGCCAGTCGATCTTCGCAGCCGCGGCGTAGAGCGCTTCCATGTCGGCGTCGAGTTCTTCCGCCGACCGGTTGGTCATGAGACCGCCGACTTCGTAGCGCACGTCGGCGACGATCTCGCCACCGGCGGCAAGCGCCCAGCCGCCCTGATTGTCGACGATGCGGTTGACGACCTGCGCCATCGCCGCATCGGACGAGCCGACGACCCAGATATTGTGCTTGTCGTGCGCGACCGTGCAGCCGACGGCGGTGTCCGGCGTCTTCGGGCCGCAGCCGAGCCAGAACATCTTCGAGACGAGCCCCTGCCCCGAGAAGCGGTCGACGATGGCGAATTTGGTGATATTGCGCGCGGTCTCGCGCTGCACCTCGCCGGCTTCAACGGGCAGTTCCGTCTCGATGAAATGGTCGTCCCAGTGGAACGGACGCAGGAGCGCCGCTTTCATCGTCTCGCGGTTCGGTGCAGCAGGGATCGCGAAATCATCCCCGGTCAACCGGCGTTGGACATTGACCGTCTTCGTCGCCCAGTCGGGCCAGTCGATGGTCGGCAGCGGGCCGAGATAGCGGTTGCCGGAGGAGGCCTGCAAACCGTCGGCCCAGACTTCTGCGATGGACAGCGCCCCGACATCGTCGAGCAGCACGAGATCGGCGAAGCGGCCGGCTGCGATCGTGCCGACATGCGGCGTCAGGCGCATATGCCGGGCCGGATTGATCGTGACGCACTGGATCGCGATCTCGGGCGAAAGGCCGCTTTCGATCGCAAGGCGCACATTGTAGTCGGTCGCGCCCATCTTCAGCGTGTCCGACGCGCTGCGGTCGTCGGTCGCGAAGGCGACCTGGCTCCAGTCGGTCAGGCCGCGTTCGAGAAGCCCGCCGATGATCTGCGGCATCGAATGCGGGCGGATTTCGACGAAGATGCCGGCCCGCAGCTTGTCCCACGCTTCCTGCGCCGTCCAGGCCTCGTGATCGGAAGCGAGGCCCGCCGCGGCGAAGGCGTTGATCGAGGCGAGGTCGCGCAGCCCCGCGCCGTGGCCCTCGACGACGCCGCGATGGGCGAAGGTCGCGCCGATCATGTCCCACAATCGCGCATGGGAAGGGTTTGCAGGATTCCAGACGGCGGGCCAGTCCATCACCTCGTCGAGCCCGGCGACCATGAGGCTCTCCTTCAGGAACGAAGCCTGCGCCGGTCCGTCGAAATGCCCTCCGCCCCATTCATAGGCGGTCGGCGGCACAGCGGAGCCGGGCAGCGGAAAGATCTTCATCGGCGAGCCGGCGCGGCGGGCCGTCAGCCAGAATTCGAGATTGTGCGGGCCGTCGACATTGGAGAATTCGTGGCTCGCCTCGCAGGTCCAGGTGTTACCGCGCGGCAGGACGAGCGCCGCTTCATGCTCGGGCGTCAGGTGCGAGCTTTCGATGTGCTTGTGGACCTCGCCGAAGCCTGGCACGGCGGCAAGACCCGAGCGATCGACGCGCTCGCCCGCCTCGCCTTGATAGCTGCCGGCCGGCCCGACATGCGCGATGCGCCGGCCGCGAATGACGATCTCGGCCTTGTCGATCCATGTTCGCGAGCCGACGTCGAGCAGACGCCCGACCGTGACGATCCGGTCGGCCGGGCGCTTGCACAGCGCGACGAGGACGAGGTCCTGGCGGATCGCGACTTCGGCGGCGGCGTCGATCAGCAGATCGTCCGGCCTGTCGGGTACGTCATCGTGCATCATGTTGCGGCAATCGCTTTCGGGTCGAACTGTCCGGTCGCCGAAATCTACGCGGTCGCGCAGCCCGGCGCGATAGGTCGAGACGATTTGCGGAGCCCTTTCAACAAGTCACCCTAGATGACGTGCAGCGCGCCGAGGCTCGATTGCATTCCCGAATAGGGCAGATCGGGAGCATCGAGATAGGACAGGCCGATCAGTTCAGCGGCCGGCGCCGCCGAACCCTCGACGAAGCTGAAGGCGGCGTCGCTGAGATCGGGGCCGTCGGCCACGGCCGGCAGGGCAATGGGAGCGGCAAGGACGTCCGCGCCGGCGGGATCGTCCGCGGAGCCGCCGTCGCTGTAGAACAACTCGGACAGAAGCCCGCCGCCGAGATCGTTGGCGATTTCCGCGCCGAGCAGGTCCGATGGAAGTGCTGCGAGTTGATCGCTTGCCGTCTCGATCGGACCAGTGAGCGGCTGCAAGGCGTCCGCAATCGTCTCGACTGTCGGGATCAGATCGCCGATCCGGGCAAGTTCGGTCTCGACCGTGGATGCGGCGTTCAGGTCGCGGGCGATCGAGACGGCCGTGTCGGCGATCTCGGCCGCGATTGACTGGGCGAAACCGGCGGCAAATCCGTCCGCATGAAGTCCTTCGGCGACCTGCCCGATCGCCGAGACCACCTGATCGGAAATGCGCGACGCGATGGCTTCGATGTCGGCGACAGGCGGGGCATCGGTTATGGCTTCCGCCTCGGTCGGTTCGGGCTGCGCCTCGCCGCGAAAGGGAACGTGCGATGCTGCCATGTGTGGCGACATCGCCTGTTCGACCGGCTGCGGAAGCGCACGATCCTGCGGGGCAGGAGCATCCATCATGATGTCGCCTGTCGCCAGCAGCGCGGACAGGGGATCGCCGGCCTCGAATGCGGACGCGGCGGTTTCGAGCGCAGCGTCCTTTCGTGCGGCCTCGGCCTGCACGACGCCCAGCATCAGGGCGCCGGCCGTGGTGCCTGCGGCAATCGTCTCGGCCGACATCGCCGACTGGCCCGGCCGGATCGCAGCGGTTTCGCTGCTCGATTTGACGCGTCTGGTGCTCATGTCGGTCTCGCTTTCATCGCTCGCGCAATGCGGTGTCGAATTCGTCGAAGAGCGGGCTGGTCAGGTAGTCGATCAGCGTGCGCGCCTCGGTCGGCATCACGACCTGCACCGGCATCCCCGCCTGAAGGGCGAAGTTCGTCGCCGCCACATCTTCCGCGTCGAGCCGCACCTGGATCGCGTAATAGCCCTCCCCGGTGCGTTCGTCCTCCAGCCGGTCGGCGGAGACAGTCTCGACAAGGCCGCTCAAATCAGGGCGCGCACTGCGCGGAGCCGACAGAAGCTGGATTTCCGCCCGCTGGCCGGCGGCGATACCGTGAAGTTCCGTCAGCCGTAACCGCGCATCGACGAAGAAGGGCGCGGCGGACGGCACGATCTCCATCAGCGGCGCGCCGGCCTCGACGACGCCGCCCTCGGTGAAGACGGAAAGCGCGACGATCTCGCCGCTCGCCGGCGCGCGGATGTCGGTGCGAAGGAGCGCGTCCTCGGCTGCCGCGATCTTGGGCTCGACGGCCGATAGCGCGGCTTCCGCGTCGCGCAATTCCTCGGTGACGGTTGCAAGCCGCGTGCGTTCGAGCCCGGCGATCTCGGCCTGCGCCTCCGCGACCGCCTGCGCCGCCGAGGCGATTTCGGCGCGCTTGGCGGCAAGGGCGGAGCGGAGCTGCGACGCATCGCGCTCCAGCGCGAGCACGCGTGGGCGCGGCGTATATCCCTGTTCGAGAAGCGTGCGCGCCGCTTCCAGTTCCTCTTCGGTCAACGCCACCTGCCGCTCCAGCCCCATGGCCTCGACCTCGGCGCCGTCGCGCGTCGTCTGAAGTTGTTCGATGCGGCGCTCGACGACGGTGACGGCGGATTCGTGCTGCCGAAGCCGCGCGGCCATCAGCGCACGCTCGCTGGCCACCGCCTCGTCGAGCGTCGCGGCGTCGATGCCGTCGATGTCGACCGGCGGCTCGAAATCGGCCGCGCCGTCACGTTCGGCGACGAGACGCGCATGGCGGGCGGCAAGACCCGCCTTTTCGACCAGCAGCACGTCGCGATTGGAGCGCGGCTCGGTATCGGACAGGGTGACGACGATCTCGCCTTTCTCGACATGCTGGCCCTCGGTGACCGCGATGTCCTTCACCACGCCGCCATAGGGGTGCTGAACGCTTTGCCGGCGGCCTTCGACTTGCAGGCTTCCTTCGGCGATCGCGGCATCGGAAAGCGGCGCGAGCGCGCTCCAGCCGCCAATCGACAGAACGAAGGCAGCGATCACCACGAGCCCGATGCGGGCCGGGGCTTGCGGGCGCGACCAGGCGGCCCGATCGTCGACTTCGCGCGTGTCGTCGGGTTCCTGCGTCATGCCGCCTTCGCCTTTTCCATCTCGGGCACGACCTTTTCCCTGATATGGGCATAGACCGCATCGGGCGGGCCATAGGCTTCGAGCCGGCCTTCGCGGATGAACATCAGCGCATCGACCACTTCGAGGATCGTGGTGCGGTGGGTGACGAGCACGATGGTCGTGCCGCTCTTCCTGATCTCGACCAGCGCATCGCGCAGGCCCGTTTCGCCGGCGGCGTCGAGATTGGCGTTCGGCTCGTCGAGGACGAGGAAGGCGGGATTGCCGAGAAGCGCGCGGGCAAGGCCGAGCCGTTGGCGCTGGCCGCCCGAAAGCCCGACGCCGCCGGGGCCGAGCACCGTGTCGTAGTGCTTCGGCAGGTCCATGATCATGTCGTGAATGCCGGCCGCCCGCGCCGCAGCAATCACCTCGTCGATGGTCGCCTCGCCGAAGCGGGCGACGTTCTCGCGCACCGTTCCGGCAAAAAGGCCGACATCCTGCGGCAGGTAGCCGATCTGCCGGCCAAGCGCATCGCGATCCCATTTGGCATAGTCGAGCCCGCCATAGCGCAAGGTTCCGGCCGAGGGATCGACGGCACCGATGAGAAGCCGCGCCAGCGTGCTCTTGCCCGAACCGCTGGGGCCGACGATCCCCACGGCGCTGCCGCCCGCAATCCCGAAGGAAATGCCGGACAGGATGGGCTTGCGCTGGCCGTCGATCGCGTAGCCGACGCCATCGGCGACAATGGCGTTGGTCGTATGCGGCACGACCGTCCTGTCCTCTGGCCGCGGCACGTCGGCCAGAAGCCCGCGAACCTGGCGATAGCCTTCCCGCGCCTCGCTGAACTGCTTCCAGGTCGAGACGCCCTGCTCGACCGGAACGAGCGCGCGGCCCAGGACGATCGAGGCGGCGAAGATGGTCGCCGGCATGATGATGCCGTCGATGGCAAGCCACGCGCCGGCGCCCAGCATCAACGCCTGAAGGAAAAGCCGCGCGAAGCGGATGCCGGACGAGACGACCGCGTTGCGGTCGCTGGCGAAGGCCTGGCGGGTCAGCATCGTGTCGCGGTTGCCCTGCCAGTGACGTTCGATCGCCGGCTGCATCCCCATCGCGATGACGACATCGGAATGGCGCAGGATATTCTCGGTGAAGGCATAGGAGCGGTTGCCGGCTTGCTCCGAAGCGGTCAGCGCCGGCCGCGTCAGCCTTTCGTTCAAAAGCGCAAGGCCGAGCAGCATCGATGCGCCGAGCGTCGCGACGACGCCGAGCAGCGGATGGATGAAGAAGAGCAGCGCCAGATAGATCGGAATCCAGGGAAGATCGAAGGCGAAATGGATGCCTGGGCCGGTGATGAAGCTGCGGAACTGGTCGAGCTGGCGCAATTGCTGCGACCCGCGCGAATAGCCCTGCCGGGCCGATTTCGTCACCAGAGCGGAAAAGACGCGCTTCGACAGCCAGCTATCGAGCTTCATGCCGGAACGGATCAGCACCTGCGCGCGCAATGCGTCGAGAAAGGCCATGGTGACGAGCGCTGCGAGCAGGATCAGGGTCAGGAGGCCGAGCGTCGTCACGTTCTCGGAGACGAGCACGCGGTTGTAGATCTGCATCAGATAGAGCGGCGAGCTCAGATAGAGCAGGTTGATCGCACCGCTGAAGAGGCCGGCCATCGCGAAATGCGGAAGAAGCCTCCGCAGCGCGGAGCGGATCTCGTCTGTCGGTCCATGAGAAGACACGGATTGCATCCCGGATAGGAGTTGCGGCGGGGCAAATGCCCCGCCGCGCTGGTTTCAGGCGATCAGAGGAGGCCGCCCAGAAGGCCGCCATTGTCGCCGTCGACGCTGCTCGCGCTGGCCGACTCGCTGGACGAGCTGGTTCCGATCACGATCGGCGAGGCGAAACCGAGGCCGACATCGCCGATTCCGACGAAGTCGTTCGATTCCATGTCGCCATTGTCGTCTTCCCGGTTCGACGAACGCAGGATATCGGAAGCGCCCAAAGCAAAGCCCGGCGCTGCGCCGAAGTCGAAGTCGGACGAGTTGGATTCCGCATTGACGCTCTCGCGATCCGAGCCGCCAAGAAGTTGGTCGAGGATGGACATTTGATTGTCCTTTCTGCTTCAGGTTTCCAACACCCGGCTTGCCCCTTCAGGATAAGGAACCTTGCCGGGCAACACCCCCTGTCTGGCGGTGTCGGGGCGAAGAACAGCACATGGACGCCCTCCGTTCCATTTTTTCAGACCATTGATTCTTCACAAGAATTTACGCCGCCTACGACAAGAATTGAGTGAAACTTTTCATAAAATTTTCCGTATTCTGGGCCTTTGGAAAAGCCGGCGCAGGATATTTTTCAGGCTTGCGCCAAGCTCGCGGCGTAGCTGGGAAACGGCTTTGCGACGGTCAGGCAGCGTCTCGGAACGCGCACGATCAGGCAGTCCCCGGCACCCGCGGGCGCCACCTCGTGGCCATCTTTCAGGGTCGCTTGCGCCCGGATCGAGCCGCGCTCACGCAAATGTCAGGTCAATTTTTCAAAAGAGACAGGGCGCGGTCGAGCGATTAACGTGCCGCCAATCGCGCCGGAAACGACGCACTGCGATGAATCGGAGTTATTTCAATGACAGAATACACACCGCCCAAGGTCTGGACATGGGACAAGGAGAGCGGCGGCAGGTTCGCAAGCATCAACCGGCCGATCGCCGGTGCGACGCATGACAAGGACCTGCCGGTCGGCAAGCATCCGCTCCAGCTCTACTCGCTGGCGACGCCGAACGGCGTCAAGGTCACGATCATGCTGGAGGAACTGCTCGCCGCCGGCCACAAGGGCGCCGAGTACGACGCGTGGCTGATCCGCATCAACGAGGGCGACCAGTTCGGCTCGGGCTTCGTCGAGATCAACCCGAACTCGAAAATCCCGGCGCTGATGGACCGCAGCGGCGACAAGCCGGTGCGCATCTTCGAATCGGGCGCGATCCTGACTCATCTGGCCGAAAAGTTCGGCGCCTTCCTGCCGACAGATCCGGCCGCGCGCGCCGAATGCTTTTCCTGGCTGTTCTGGCAGATGGGCAGCGCACCCTATCTCGGCGGCGGCTTCGGGCACTTCTACGCCTACGCGCCGGCCAAGTTCGAATATCCGATCGACCGTTTCGCGATGGAAGTGAAGCGCCAGCTCGACGTGCTCGACCGGCAGTTGGCAGAGCGCCCCTTCATCGCCGGCGAGGACTACACCATCGCCGACATGGCGATCTGGCCCTGGTATGGCGGGCTGGCGAAGGGCTGGCTCTACGAGGCGGGCGAATTCCTGCAAGTTCACGAATACAAGAACGTCGTGCGCTGGGCCGACGAGATCTACGCGCGTCCGGCCGTCAAGCGCGGCCGCATGGTCAACCGCGCCTTCGGCGATCCGTCGAGCCAGCTCCACGAACGCCACGACGCGAGCGACTTCGATACCAAAACGCAGGACAAGATCGCGACAGCCGCAGAATAGCGGTCAGCGCTTCGCCAGCGAGGCGAGCGGACGACCGAAATCGTCGACAGGGCCGAGGGCGTCCGCGCCCCTGGCCTGCCGTTCCAGCGCCCGACGATGCCCGTCGCGCGCGCGGATGCGGTTGCAATAGGCGTGCAGCGGATCGGAAAACTCGGCGTCGAGACCGACCATCGATGCCAGCATCAAGGCATAGCCGACCGAGATGTCGGCGGCGGTGAAGCGGCCCGCGCAGATATAGTCGCGGTCGGCAATCCGCGCGTCGACGGCGCGCAGGCGCGCGAGGAACCAGCGCGCATAATCGTCGGCGACCTGCGGCAGGCGGCGTTCCTCCTCCTCGAAATGGCGATAGCGCAACACCAGCGTCTGCGGGAAGGTCAGCGTCGCCTCGCCCATGTGCAGGAAGTTGAGATAGGCGCCGTAATCCGCCTCGTCGGGCGAGACGGCGAGCGGGCTCGGGCCGTGTCGGGTCGCAAGATAATGGCAGATCGCGCTCGATTCCGTCATCCGCGTCTCGCCGTCGATCATCAGCGGGATGGTGCCGAGCGGATTGATGTCCTTGTAGCCGGGCGCGAGGTAGCGCGGCGGGAAAGGCAGGACGTGCAGCGTGTAGGCGAGCCTCATTTCCTCCAGCATCCAGAGCGGGCGGAAGGAACGGGCGTTCATGCAGTGGTAGAGTTCGATCATCGGTCTTTTCCAGTGTCGTCGGTCAGGCGCTTTTCGAGTTCGTGCCGCATGATCTTGCCGGTGGTGCTGCGCGGCAGGTCCGCGTCGGTGACGAAGTGGATTTCCTTCGGCACCTTGTAGCGCGCGATCTCGGCGCGGCAGCGCTCGATCAGCGCGCCTGCGTCCAGCTTCTCCTTCGCCACCACGAAGGCGATCGGCACCTCGCCCCATTGCGGATCGCTCCTGCGCACGACGACAGCGTCGGCCACCCCCGGCTGGGCGAGAAGGACGCGCTCGATCTCGGCCGGATAGACGTTCTCGCCGCCCGACTTGATGAGATATTTGCGCCGGTCGACGAAGGACAGCGACCCGTCCGGGTTGCGCGTGAAGACGTCGCCCATGTGGAACCAGCCGCCGCGAAAGTCTTCGCGATTGGCTGCCTCGTTGTTCCAGTAGCCCGAAAAGAGGGCCGGGCTGCGGATCGCTAGCTCGCCCGGCTCGCCGTCCGGCACTTCGCGGCTGTCGGGATCGACGAGCCTGATCTGGCAGAACGAGCTTTGGCGCTTGTCGAGCGAGGCGGGCACCACGCCGACCGGAATGGTCGATAGCGAGGCCGGCGGAAAGCCGGTCTCGGTCGCGCCGAACGTGTTGAGATAGGGCGCGTTCAGGGCGCGCGTGATCTCGGCAAGCTGCGCGCGCGGCACGAGATCGGCCATCACACCGACCCATCTGACGCCGCGCGCGGGTCGTCCCGCAGACTTCATCGCATCGAGAAAGGCGGTGATCATGCCCGGCATCAGAGTCAGCCGGCCGAGCGTTTCGGTTGCGACGATCCGCGCCAGGTCGCCGGCGTCGAACCCGTCGGTGACGATGACCTTGCCGCCCTGGATCAGCGTCATGAAGACGGTGTCGGTCGAGACCATGTGGAACAGCGGCGCCCAGGCGACGAAGGCGTCGTCGGCCGTGTTGGGCATGTCCGTCATCTGGATCGTGGCTCGCGCGATCTCGGCCCGCTGGCTGATCAGCGCGCCCTTCGGCATTCCGGTCGTGCCGCTCGTATAGAGAATGACGAGCCCGTCTTCGCCGTCGCAATGGTCGGAAACCGGCGCTTCGCTGGCGGCAGTGAGTGCGGCTTCGTACACCTCGCCGAATTCCAGCGTCGGCGCGATGTCGGCGAGTGCAGCCGAGCGGGCGGAAAAACGGCTTGAGGCGAGGATCAGCTTCGGCGCGACGAGCGCGACGCAGTGGCGCAGTTCGACGTCGACCAGCCGCCAGTTCTGGCAGGCGGCGATGATTCCGAGCTTGGCGCAGGCGATGAACGTCTCGATATATTCGCAGCGATTCTCCGAGATGATCGCGACCCGGTCGCCGCGGCCGATGCCGAGGCCGGCGAGATGGTTGGCGAGGCCATTGCTGCGCCGGTCGAGGTCGCGATAGGTGATCTGCCGCGCACCCTCCTGAAGCGCGACGCGCTCGGGCCCGGTCCGCACGGCGTTGGCGAAAAGCGCGCCGAGCGTCAAGCCGGACGAAAGGCGGACGATGTGCGGATCGATGCCCGGTGCGGGCACCATCTGGTCTTCATTCGTCAACGCATCTCCTCCCGATTCACGCGACGCCGGAAGGGAGCATGGCCGGACGCTGCGTGCAACGCGTCAGTCGGGGTCGCGCGGATTGAAATCGACGAAGAAGCCCCAAACAGAGAGGGCGAAGAAGGCGGCGAAGATCAGGCCCCAGACGGTGGCGCCGGTGGTGAACTCGAAGATCGCCCAGCCGCCGGCGACCGTGCAGACGGCAAGCCTGATCCAGAGCGGCCGGAAGAACGGATGGTCGGTGTCGAAGAGCTTCACGCGACGACCCAGTGGAGCGGGAACATCGGATCGAAGACGGTGATGTCGTCCTCGCCGGTGTTGCGCTTCTTCGGATAGTCCCAGGCGGTATCGCGCCTTTCGAGCGTGATCGTCGCCTCGTTGGGCGGCAGGCGGTAGAAGGCCGGCCCGTTGAGCGAGGCGAAGGCCTCCAGCCGGTCAAGCGCGTCGTCCTCCTCGAAGACATGGGCAAGGCACGACATCGTGTTGAGCGAGGAATAGATGCCGGCGCAGCCGCAGGCGCATTCTTTCAAGGGATCGACATGCGGCGCGGAATCCGTGCCGAGGAAAAAGCGCGCGTCGCCCGCCGTCGCCGCCTTGCGCAGCGCCAGCCGGTGCGCCTCGCGCTTGGCGACGGGCAGGCAGTAGTAATGCGGGCGGATGCCGCCGGCGAGGATCGCGTTGCGGTTGATGATCAGGTGATGCGTGGTGATCGTCGCGCCCATGTTCTCGGGTTGCGAACTGACGAAATCGACGCCGTCCTTCGTCGTGACGTGCTCCATGACGACGCGCAGTTCCGGCAGGCGCTCGCGCAAGGGTGCCAAGATACGTTCGATGAAGATCGCCTCGCGGTCGAAGATGTCGATCGACGGATCGGTGACCTCGCCATGGACGCAAAGCGGCATCCCGATCGAGGCCATGCGTTCGAGCACCGGCATGACTTTCGCAAGGTCGCGCACGCCGCTTTGCGAATTGGTCGTCGCCCCGGCGGGATAAAGCTTCACCGCCGTGACGAGCCCCGAGCGGAACCCCTCCTCGACATCGTCGGAGCTGGTGCCTTCGGTCAGATAAAGCGTCATCAGCGGCGTGAAATCATGACCAGCGGGAATGGCGGCGCGGATGCGGTCGCGATAGGCCTCGGCATCCGTCGTCGTGACCACGGGCGGTACGAGATTGGGCATGACGATGGCGCGGGCGAAATGCGCCGTCGTGTCCGGCGTCACCGCCTTCAGCACCGCGCCGTCGCGCAGATGGAGGTGCCAGTCGTCCGGCCGCCTGATCGTCAATTGCTTCATCTCGTCCTCCAGCCGCGTCCTGCGGCTCTCCTTAAACGATTTCGGCAGCGGGCCGAAAGACCACCTATATGCTTTTCGAAGGAAGGCGCGGGATCGAAAGCGCGGCCCGCGAATTCACGTCTCGAACACTGGAAGGAGATTTCAATGGACCGCAACGACCAGCAGGCAATCGAGGATCTGTTCGGCAAGCTCGCGGAGGTGGAGCGCCAGGGCCAGGAGCGCGACGGCGAATCCGATGCCTTCATCCGCGAGCGGATCGCCCGCCAGCCCGGCGCCCCCTACTACATGGCTCAGACCATCGTCGTGCAGGAACAGGCGCTGAAACAGGCGCAGGCGCGCATCGCCGAGCTCGAATCCAGCGCGTCGCAAGGCTCCGGCGGTTTCCTCGGCGGTCTGTTCGGCGGATCGTCGCCCAGCGCCCGCGGCTCGGTGCCCCGTGTCGGCCGTTCGCCGATGGGCGCGCCTGCCATGCCGCGCGGCGCGCAGGGCCGTTCCGGAGGCGGGTTCCTGGCCGGCGCCGCGCAGACGGCGATGGGCGTGGCCGGCGGCGTTCTCCTGGCCAACATGCTCGGCGGCATGTTCGCCGGCGATGCCGAGGCGGCCGATGCGGGCATGGACGAGGCAGAAGCCGATTTCGAAGATCCCGGCATGGATGGCGGTGATTTCGGCGACTTCGACATCTGACGTTTCGTGAGCGCCTATATCCGCCAAAGACTGAACGGGACGGTGCCGCTCGGCACCGTCTTCTGGCGCGACATGATGCTGGTCGGAACCATGCTGGCGGTGGCCAGCACGGCGGCGGCGCTGGCCTTGTTCGCCAGTGATGCGCCGACGGCGCTGGGAGTCCTCGTCTTCCTGTCGCCCCTGCCCTACAACGCCCTGGTCACCCTGGGGGTCTGGAAAGCCGCGGACCAGACGACGCCCGTCTGGCGCGATCTCGCCCGGATCGCTGCCCTTTTATGGCTGATCGCCGCGACGATCCTCTAGGCGGCGCTGCCGGTCGGCCAGAGGAAGGCGATATAGGCGACGTAGCCGGCCAGCAGAAGCGCACCTTCCCAACGCGCGATCCTGCGTCCGGTATAGGCAAGCATCACCACCAGAAGCGACGCGCCGACCATGATGTAATTATCGAAATTGGCGATCTCGGCCGGCACCTCGCTCGGCGCGATCAGGACCGTCACGCCGCCGATGCCGAGGACATTGTAGATGTTGGAGCCGATGATGTTGCCGAAGGCGACGTCGGCCTGCTTGCGGAAGGCCGCGACGAGCGACGTTACGAGTTCGGGCATCGAGGTGCCGACAGCGACGATGGTCAGCCCGATCACCGTTTCGGATATGTCATAGGAACGCGCGAGCGCGACCGCGCCGTTGACGAGCAGATAGCCGCCCCCGACGACGATGGCGAGACCGGCGATGGCGGTGACGAGGCCCATCACGGTGGAGCCGCCGGCGCTGCTGGAAAACGCCGGATCGACGCCCTGCGCGGCGGCGGACTTGCCATGCGCCGCGCCATGATCGGCACTCCCGCCGCTTTCCTGACGAAAGGCGGTGAAGATATAGACGGCGAGCGCGGCGACGAAAGCGAGGCCGACGGCACGGCCGAGCGGCATCGTGAGCGCCAGAATCGAAAAGACGACGGCCGCCGCCACCATCACCGCACCGTCCCGCCGCAGCGCGCCCGAGGCGATCGCGATGGGCGTGATCAGGGCCGAGACACCGAGGATAAGGAGGAGGTTGGCCATATTGGAGCCGACGATATTGCCGAAGGCGATGCCCGGCGATCCGCTCAGGGCCGCCTGGACGGAGGTCACGAGTTCCGGCGAGGAAGTGCCGAAGCCGACCAGCGTCAGGCCGATGACGAGCGGTGAGACGCCCAGATTGCTGGCGACCTTGACCGCGCCGCGCACCAGAAGCTCGCCGCCGATCACGAGCAGGACCAGTCCGGCGATAAGAGGCAGCCAGGTTTCCATTCAAATCTCCGAAGGTGTTCGGCAGGAGGACCGTCAGAGCGGTCGGTGAACGCGCTTTAGATAAGTCGCCCAGCCGATGTTCAAGGGATCCAGCCGATGTTCAAGGGATATTGACGCGTGAGGGGCGAATTTCGAAGAGGAAACCGGTTCAGGCCGGCATCAGAAGGCCGTTCCGGTCGACCAGAAAGCGCTCGGAGAGCGGAATTGCGGCCGCGCCGAGCGTTCGTGCCTGCGGTCCGAGCGAGCCTTCGCCGAAGACGGGGGCGGCGATGCCGGAAAGATTGTGGCTGCGCATTCGCACCTCGGCGACCGCGACCAGCCGCCTGCGCACATCCGCCGGCATCGACCCGTCGACGATGACCGCATCGAAATCGACCAGCGCGACGGCGGCAAGCGCGGCATCGGCGATGCCCTCACCCGCCGCCTCGATCCAGCGGTCGAGAACGGCGACGTCGACATCCCATGCCGCAGGCGTCTCCCAAAGACTTTGCGCCGGCCGGCCGGCCGCCTCCAGCAATTCCTCCAGCCCTGAAATCGAGGCGCGTTCGATGAGTTGCACCGTGGCTCCATCGTCGCCCCGCACCGGCATCGAACCGACCGCGCCGGCATTTCCGCTGCGGCCGGTATAAAGCTGCCCGTCGAGGACGACGCCGCCGCCGATGAAATAGCCGACATAGAAATAGAGGAAATCGCCCGTCGGCACTTCGTCGCCGAAGATGAGTTCGGCGCCGCAGGCCGACGACGCGTCGTTCTGGAGAAAGACCGGAAACGGATAGGCGCCAGCAAGCTCGGCGCGGATGTCGAGCGTTTCCCAGCCGGCGAGATCGGCTTGCGGCGCGCCGATCCGCGCCGACCATTGCCAGAGTTGGAACGGCATCGCGACGCCGAGGCCGGCAATGCGCCCGCGCAGATCCGGCGCGGCCCCGGCTACCACCGCGTCGATCGCGCCATGGGCGAATTCGAGCACGCTGCCGGGCGTCGGCCAGCGATAGATCAGCGTGCGCCGCGCACGGATGTTTCCGACGAAGTCCATCAGCACGAGTTCGCTCGACCGTCGGCCGATCTTGAGGCCGAGAAAGAGTGCGCCGTCGGGCGCAAGCGACATCGGGATGGAGGGCTGGCCGACGCGGCCGCGCTGGGGCTTGCCCTTTTCGAGCAGGCCTTCCTTTTCCAGCGCACGGATGATCACCCAGGCGGTCTGCGTCGACAGGCCCGTGACGCGGGCGATATCGGCCTTCGACATGGGTCCCTGACGGCGCAGGATCGACAGGACGAGCCGCTCGTTCCAGGCCCGCATCCCGGACTGGTTGGAGCCGCGAAGCTGCGGATCGAAAAGCGGCGTCGTATGCGGATCGTCCAGCAATGCGCCCTCCCAAGCGTCAGTGGCGAACATGCAGCCTGTCATCTCTGTGGTCAATTATAAATTAGATTGATTTATTAATTGACTCGGAGTGCCATCGATGGTTCCCTGACGGCAGATTGCGACGGTCCCTGGCGGACAGCGCAATGTTCCCGCCAGGAGGTGGCGGTCAGTTCAACGGAGGATTCACGATGAAGACGACGATCAAGCTTGCTTTGGCGGCAGCCGCGCCCCTGGCCCTGATGATGGCGGGCCCGGCGGCAGCGCAGGAGGAGGTTTCGGCCTGCCTGATCACCAAGACCGACATCAATCCCTTCTTCGTCAAGATGAAGGAAGGCGCGACGGCCAAGGCCGAGGAACTCGGCATCAACCTCTCGACCTTCGCCGGCAAGATCGACGGCGATCACGAGACGCAGGTTCAGGCGATCGAAAGCTGCATCGCCTCGGGCGCCAAGGGCATCCTGCTGACCGCCTCCGACACGAAGGCGATCGTGCCGGTGGTGCAGCAGGCACGCGACGCCGGCATTCTGGTCATCGCGCTCGACACGCCGCTTGAGCCGATCGACGCCGCCGACGCGACCTTCGCCACCGACAATTTCAAGGCCGGCGAGCTGATCGGCCAGTGGGCCGCCGCGACGCTCGGCGCGGAAGCCGACAATGCGAAGATAGCCATGCTCGACCTCGCTCCCAGCGCGCCGTCGGTCGACGTCCTGCGCGACCAGGGGTTCCTCAGCGGCTTCGGCATCGACATCAAGGACGAGAACCTGATCGGCGACGAGGACGATGCCCGCATCGTCGGCCACGACGTCACCGACGGCAACGAGGAAGGCGGGCGCACCGCGATGGAGAACCTTCTCCAGCAGGACCCCGACATCAACGTCGTCTACACGATCAACGAGCCCGCCGCCGCAGGCGCCTACGAGACGCTGAAATCCTTCGGCAAGACCGAAGGCGTGCTCATCGTCTCCGTCGATGGCGGCTGCCCCGGCGTCCAGAACGTCTCCGAGGGCATCATCGGCGCCACCTCGCAGCAATATCCATTGATGATGGCGTCGATGGGCATCGAGGCGATCGCCGAATTCGCCGAGACCGGCGAGAAGCCGGCGCCGACCGAAGGGCTCGACTTCTTCGACACCGGCGTCACGCTGATCACCGACCAGCCGGCCGATGGCGTCGAATCCATCGATTCGGCCGAAGGACTGGATAAGTGCTGGGGGTGAGGAACCGGTTCGCGTCAGCGAATGCATCGTACCAGTGGCACGGTGCAAGGTTCCGAACGCCGGGGCGCTGCCGAAGGCAGCGGATGAAAAGCCAACGATTTGGCTTTTCAAGCGACGAACGCCCGGAGCCATAGCGAACGGCAGAAGCGCTTGGCATGGGTAGTTCCCTCCCCCTGCGGGGAGGGAACCGCCGCCGCTTTGACCGCACGTTCGATAAGGATCACACTCGCTTCGCTTTTGGGAGGAAGCAGCCATGACCGACACCAGCGCCCAGCGCGGCCAGGAGTTCGAGACGACCCTGGACAAGAGCGACCGTTCGGTCGCCGCCTTCGAGGGGCACGACAGGAACGTCATCGACCGGTTGCAGCATGTGCTCCACGCCAACCCGACGATGGTGCCCTTCATCGTGCTGGCCCTGAGCATCGTCGCCTTCGGCTTCATCGCCGGCGCGAATTTCTTCTCCGCCTTCAACCTGTCGCTGATCATGCAGCAGGTCTCGATCATCGGCATCCTGGCGGCCGCGCAGAGCCTCATCATCCTGACTGCCGGCATCGATCTTTCGGTCGGCGCGATCATGGTGCTGATGTCGGTCGTGGCTGGCAATCTCGCCGTCGGGCTCGGCGTTCCCGCCCCGCTCGCCATCGGCATCGGCATGGTGGGCGGCGCCGCTGCCGGCGCGCTCAACGGCCTCTTCGTCACCCGCTTCAAGCTGCCGCCCTTCATCGTCACGCTCGGCACATGGAACATCTTCTTCGCGCTGACGCTGTGGCTGTCGGGCGCGCAGTCGATCCGCAGCCAGGACATCGACGCCGCAGCGCCACTCCTCAAATTCTTCGGCCAGAGCTTCCGCATCGGCGGGGCGCAGTTCACCTATGGCTCGATCCTGATGGTGCTGATCTTCGTCGTCCTCTGGTACATGCTGAACCGCACGGCCTGGGGCCGGCACGTCTATGCCGTCGGCGACGACAAGGAAGCGGCCGAGCTTTCGGGCATCCGCACCAACCGCACGCTGCTCTCCGTCTACGCGCTTGCCGGCCTCGTCTGCGGCCTCGCCGCCTGGGCGTCGATCGGCCGCGTCGGCTCGGTCTCCCCGCAATCCTTCCAGGAGGCGAACCTGCAATCGATCACCGCCGTGGTGATCGGCGGCATCTCGCTTTTCGGCGGACGCGGCTCGATCATGGGGCCGCTCGTCGGCGCGCTGATCGTCGGCGTCTTCAATTCGGGCCTGCGCCTCGCCGGCGTCGACGTTCTGTGGCAGGTCTTCGCCATCGGCTGGCTCACCATCGTCGCCGTCGCCATCGACCAGTGGATCAGAAAGCTTTCGTCATGACCGTTCAGCCCGTCCTTTCCGCCCGCGGCCTCGTCAAGCGCTATGGCCGCGTCACCGCCCTCGACCGCGCCGATTTCGACCTCTATCCGGGCGAAATCCTCGCCGTCATCGGCGACAACGGCGCCGGAAAATCGTCGCTGATCAAGGCGATCTCGGGCGCCGTCCGCCCCGACGAGGGCGAAATCCGTCTCGACGGCAAGGTCGTCAATTTCCGTTCGCCCATGGAGGCGCGCGAGGCCGGCATCGAGACCGTCTACCAGAACCTCGCTCTGTCGCCGGCGCTCTCCATCGCCGACAACATGTTTCTCGGCCGGGAAATCCGCAAGCCCGGCTTCCTCGGCTCCGCCTTCAAGCTGCTCGACCGGGCGGCGATGGAAAAGATCGCCCGCGACAAGCTCTCCGAACTCGGCCTGATGACGATCCAGAACATCAGCCAGGCGGTGGAGACGCTTTCGGGCGGCCAGCGCCAGGGCGTGGCGGTCGCGCGCGCGGCCGCCTTCGGCTCCAAACTCGTCATCATGGACGAGCCGACGGCCGCGCTCGGCGTCAAGGAATCGCGCCGCGTGCTCGAACTCATTCTCGACGTGCGCTCCAAGGGAATGCCGATCGTGCTCATTTCGCACAACATGCCGCATGTCTTCGAGGTCGCCGACCGCATCCACGTCCATCGTCTGGGCCGGCGCCTGTGCGTCATCGACCCGAAGGAGCACACCATGTCGGATGCCGTCGCCTTCATGACCGGGGCCAAGGCGCCGCCGGAACTGGCCGAGGCGGCGTGACGCGATGATCCTGTGCTGCGGCGACGCGCTGATCGACATGCTGCCTGTCGAGCTTGAGGGCGGACGACGCGCCTTCGCGCCCCATGCCGGCGGCGCGGTCTTCAACACCGCGATCGCGCTCGGGCGGCTTGGCGTCGAGACGGGCTTCTTCAACGGCCTGTCGACCGATCTTTTCGGCGAGATGCTGGCCGGCGAACTGACGGCATCCGGCGTCGATTTCGCGCTGTCGCCGCGCACAGGCCGTCCGACGACGCTCGCCTTCGTCACGCTCGAAGACGGCCACGCCCGCTATCACTTCTACGACGAGGCGACCGCGAGCCGGATGCTTGCGCCGGGCGATCTGCCGGTTCCCGGACGAGAAGTCCGGGCGCTGTTCTTCGGCGGCATCAGCCTCGTCTCCGAACCCTGCGGATCGGCGTTCGAGGAACTGACGACGCACGAGGGCGCGACCCGCCTGGTGATGATCGACCCGAACATCCGCCCCGATTTCGTGACCGACGAAGTGGCTTACCGGGGAAGGCTCACACGGATGATGGCCGGCGCCGACATCGTCAAGCTTTCGGACGAAGACCTCGACTGGCTGTCGCCTGACCCCGACGCCTTCGTCGGCGAACTGCTCGCGGCCGGCCCTTCGGTCGTGCTCGTCACCCATGGAGCGCGCGGCGCGACGGGCAACATGGCCGGCGGGAAGGTTTCGGTTTCGACGCGACCCGCGACGATCGTCGACACGGTCGGCGCGGGCGACGCCTTCAATGCCGGTTTTCTCGAAGCGCTGGACGGGTTGGAACGTCTCGGCAAGGCAGCATTGCGCGAACTGGGAAAGGACGACCTGCGCCTGTGTCTCGACCGGGCGGCGGAGGTCGCGGCCGTCGCCGTCTCGCGCCCCGGCGCCAACCCGCCCTGGGCTTCGGACATCTCCGCGCCCGCCTGGCGGCGGGTTGCGGCACGGGCCTAAAGCGCTTGTGGCCGCCAGACGATATCGGCCGAGCCGCCTTGCGCCTTGACGAGATCGACATTCGCCATGTCGTTGGACGCGACCCAATGCGCCGCCCTCTCCGCGCTCCAGCCAAGATCGATCCAGCGCCGCATCAGCCGCTTTTCAAGTTCTGCACGCGGCACGTCGATCAGGATCGTCAGGTCGAAGAGCGGGCGCAGCGCGCTCCATGGCGCCGCATCGAGCGTCAGGTAATTGCCCTCCAAGATGACGAACCGCGCAGTAGCCGAAATCCGCGCCGCGCCTGCCCGCGCCAGGTCGAGCGGGCGGTCGAAGACCGGCACGACCACCTCCTCGCCGGCCCGGATGCGACGCAGGACGCTCTCCAGACCAGCCACGTCGAATGTGTCGGGCGCGCCCTTGCGCTGGCGCCGGCCGAGCGCGTCGAGGATCGCATTGTCGTAGTGGAACCCGTCGCCCTGAAGGATCGCCGCACCGCTGAGCGCATTTGCCAGAAGCTCGGACAGCGTCGACTTGCCGGCGCCCGGTGGCCCGGCGAGCGCGACGATGAAGCGGGCGCGGCCCTCGCCGCGCTCCGCGATCTTCCCGGCAATGTCCGATACCGAATCCATATCGTGAAGTGAACCGATGAAACGCTCTGAAATCAACGACATCATGCGCAAAGCCGACGAGATGATGCGCCGCTTCGGCTTCGTCCTGCCGCCCTTCGCCCGCTGGACGCCGGACGAATTCCGGGCGCTGGACGACACGCAGGCGATCGTCGACGCGCGGCTCGGCTGGGACATCACCGACTATGGCGCGGGCCGATTCGACGAAATGGGCCTCTTCCTCTTCACCCTGCGCAATGGCCGCCTCGCCGACCTGAAACGCGGCGGCGGCATGTGCTACGCCGAGAAGCTTTTGATCTCGCGGCAGGACCAGTTGAGCCCGATGCACACGCACCGCCTGAAGGCCGAGGACATCATCAATCGCGGCGGCGCGACGCTGGTGGTCGAACTCTTCGGTTCGGACGAGGGCGGCAATTTCGACGCCGCGCGCGGCGTCACCGTCGCCTGCGACGGCATCGCGCGAACCGTTCCCGCCGGCGGGAAACTCAAGCTTTCGCCCGGCGAGAGCGTGACGCTGATGCCGGGCGACTGGCACGCCTTCTGGGGCGAAGGCGGCGACGTTCTGATCGGCGAGGTTTCGACCGTCAATGACGACCTGACCGACAGTTTCTTCCGCGAGCCCATCGGCCGCTTCGCCGAGATCGAGGAAGACGCGCCGCCGCTCCATCTCCTTGTCAGCGACTACCCGCGATGGCTCGGCCGCAACTTGTGATCGCGGCGTCCGGCCCGCCATCTGTTCAGCACCGGGGATCGGGCGTATAGGTCGCCGATCCTTTTCGACTGGTTCGATTGCATCTTGAACACACTTCACATCCGCGCCGTCACCTTCGTCGCAGCGATCTTCTCGGCCTATCTCGCACTTTTCATGGCTCTTCCTGCGGTGGTCGACATTTATGTCGGCAGTCCGGACTGGCAGGTCTTCACACTGTCCGGCCTGCTGGTCGGCGGCCTGTCGGCGGGCATCGCGCTCGCGACCTTCGGCTCGCCGCCACAGCTTTCGGCCCGCTTCGGCTTCCTGCTCGTCAACGTCTTGTGGGTCACGACAGCGATTGCCGGCGCCGTACCGCTCTATGCCGCCTCGATCGGGCTCAGCGTCACCGATGCTATCTTCGAAAGCGTCTCGGCCCTGACGACGACCGGTTCGACGGTGATCGCCGGCCTCGATTCGCTGCCGCCTGGCCTCCTGCTGTGGCGCTCGCTCCTGCAATGGATCGGCGGCGTCGGCGTCATCGCGCTCGGCCTGTTCGTCCTGCCCTTCCTGAATGTCGGCGGCGTCTCCTATCTGAAGATCGAATCGTCCGACATCGGAGACCGGCCCTTCGCGCGGCTTTCAACCTATACGATCGCACTTCTGGGCATCTACGCCGCGTTGACGCTCGTCTGCGCCGTCGCCTATGCGGCTGCCGGCATGACCGCGTTCGACGCCATCAACCACGCCATGACGACGCTCTCGACCGGTGGCTTCTCGACCCATGACGCCTCGCTCGGCTTCTATGCAGACCGGCCGGCGATCCTGTGGATCGGCACCATCTTCATGTTCGTCGGCGCGCTGCCGTTTTCGATCCTGATCCTGCTCGCCGTGCGCGGCCGCATCGATCCGCTCGGCGACCCGCAGATCCGCGTCTTCGCAACCTATTGCATCGGCTTCATCCTCGCCGTCGCGATCTATCTGCGCGTGACCTCGGAAGTGGGCTTCGGCACGGCGCTGACGCATTCGGCCTTCAACTTCATTTCCATCATCACCACGACCGGCTATGCCAGCGGCGACTATTCGACCTGGGGGCCGTTCGCCGTCGGCTGCGCCTTCGTCGCGACCTTCATGGGCGGCTGTTCCGGCTCCACCTCGGGCGGCATCAAGGCCTACCGGTTCTACATCCTGTTCCAGCTTCTGGCGCGCGGCCTGAATAAGCTGATCTACCCGAATTCGGTGCAGTCCATCCGCTACGGCAAGCGCGTCATCGACGGCGACATGCAGCGCGCGACGACGCTCTTCGTCGCCGTCTTCCTGATGCTGCTTTGCGTCGGCACGTTGCTCTTGACACTGACCGGCCTCGATCTCGTCAGCGCCGTGACCGGCACGCTGACGGCGCTGACCAATGTGGGACCCGGTCTTGGCGACATCATCGGACCGGCAGGCAATTTCGTGCCCCTGTCGGACGCCGCCAAATGGGTGCTGATCGCCGCGATGCTGCTTGGACGCCTGGAAATCCTCGCCGTTCTCGTCCTGATGTCGCCTGCATTCTGGCGGCGGTAGGCGGAACATTTCACATGAGAGAATGTTCAGGGAGCGAACGGCCGAAAGGCCATCGCCCACCCAGACACAGGAGCATTCCCATGGCGAAAAGCGCCAAGGTTCTCGATACCAAACCCAGGGACGTCGACGTCAATACCGGCATCGACGCAAAGGACCGCAAGGCAGTCGCCGAAAGCCTTTCCGCAATCCTGGCCGACACTTACGCGCTTCTGGTCAAGACGCACATCTATCACTGGAACGTGGTCGGGCCGCTCTTTCATTCGATCCATGTGATGACCGAGGAACAATACAACGATCTGTTCAAGGCGACGGACGAACTGGCCGAGCGCATCCGCGCCCTTGGCTATCGCGCGCCGGTCGCCGGCAACAAGGGCGCCGATATCGTGGTCGAGCTCGGCGCCGATTCGAAGTCGGCGCATGACATGGTCGCCGATCTCGTCAAGGGCCACGAAACCGCCATCCGCAAGATGCGCGACGCCGCCGAACAGGCCGAAAAAGCCGAGGATTTCGTCTCCCACGACATGCTCGTCGGCCGCATGACCTATCATGAGAAGGTCGTGTGGATGCTGCGTGCGGTGGTCACGGAATAGCTGGCAAGTCTGGATGTCGGCGCTCGATCAGCGCCGACATCCCGTTTTTCGATCAGTGATCGTGGCCGGAATGCGCGTCCGCGCCGCCGCGTGCCTCGACGGCGAATTCGACCTCGACCTCGCCCGCCTTCTCGAACACCAGCGTACCGGTGAACCGTTCGCCTTCCTTGTAGGCCCGGTCCGGTTCCATGAACATGATGTGGAACGAACCGGGCGCGAGCTTCACTTCCTCGCCGGCCGGGATTTCGATGCCGTCGCCAAGCGGACGCATGGTCATGACGCCGTTGCCGTCGACGGACATGTCGTGAATCTCGGCGCTGTCGGCGATATCGGAACGCACCTCGATCAGACGGTCGGCCTGCGTTCCATTGTTGGTGATCGACAGATAGCCGGCGGTCACGCGCGCGCCTTCCGGCGCCTCGCGCGAAAAGGGATGGCCGATTGCGATGTCACCGACCTCATAGCCGTGGCTGAAGACGGGAGACGATAGAAAGGCCGCGACCAGCGCGGAAAGAGCGAAAACCTTGGGAAGTTGCATGTTACACTCCAGAAGTGCTTTCCGGCCCTGTTTCTGGGTGCGCGGAAAGCGGACATGATTTCGGGTGGCGGAAATCAGGTATTCCGGGGCGGCGCGCGCGGGTTCGACGGATTGTGACCGGACGGGCGAACGACGAAACCTTGCTTTTTCGCCGCTGGCGCACGCGCACGCTCGAAACGATGAAGCGCTGGACTTTCCGGTGCGCCCGGCGACAGCGCGGCAAAGCCGGAACAGGCGGCAAGACAGCACAGGCCCGAATGCGCTCCGCCTCCAGGCTCGCCGCCGGGCTCGGTTTCGCCGGTGATGCAAAGGGGGTTGCCGAAGATATCGAGACCGGCCTGCGCCGGCGACGCGCCCGCGACCTGCAAAAGCACGCTTTGGACGACGAACAGCACCGCCGCGATCTGCGCCAGCATTGCCTGCAATCGTCGGAAGCGAGCATTGGTCATGATCCGCCTTAGCATTCCCGCGCGGATATCGGAAAGCCTGCGCACCATGCGGCAAAACGCGCAAGGCGGGCCGGAATCCTTTTCTCGCCATCCCCGTGAACTTGGAATGCAAATTCTCTACACTGCGTCCCGAATTTGCGCATTGTCGCGGCCGGACTGAAGGCGTAGTCACGCCGCCATGAAAAACACGACAGAGACGACCGCAGCTTTTGGAAGGGAACAGGCGGGTCGGAAAGGCATCGACGATGAACGGCCCGCGACCGGTAGGATGGCCGGCATGAACATGGCGCCCCGTAACCTGGCGGCAGCCACCGACGCGATCATACGCTTCGAATCCGTCTCGAAGAGCTTTCCCGCCGGCCGCGCCTCGGGCGAGGTCGTCGCGCTCGACGGCATCGACCTTGCCGCCCCGCGCGGCTCGATCACGGCGATCATCGGCCGCTCCGGCGCCGGCAAGTCGACGCTGATCCGCCTCGTCAACGGTCTCGAAAAGCCGTCCTCCGGCAAGGTGCTGGTCGACGGGACGGACATCGCGCCGCTCGGCGAAAAGGCGCTGCGCGACACGCGCCGGCAGATCGGCATGATCTTCCAGCACTTCAACCTCCTCTCCTCGCGCACCGTTTACGACAATGTCGCGCTGCCGCTGGAGATATCCGGCGTCGCCCGCAAGGAGATCGAGGCGCGCGTGACGCCGCTGCTCGATCTCGTCGGCCTCGCCGACAAGCGAAACCGCTATCCCTCCGAACTGTCCGGCGGCCAGAAGCAGCGCGTCGGCATCGCCCGCGCACTTGCCATGCAGCCGAAGCTGCTGCTGTCGGACGAGGCGACCTCGGCGCTCGATCCCGAGACGACGCTCTCCGTGCTCGCGCTCCTGCGCCGCATCAACCAGGAACTCGGCCTGACGATCATCCTCATCACCCACGAGATGGAAGTGGTGAAGTCGATCGCCGACCATGTCGCCGTCATCGAGAAAGGCCGGATCATCGAAAGCGGGACGACCTTCGACGTCTTCACCCGCCCGCGGCACGAGACGACGAAGGCGCTCCTTGCCGGCATTCCCGGCATGACGCTGCCCGACTTCGTCGCCGCGCGGATCAGGCCGGAGCCGACTGCCAGCAGCGAGACCGTGCTGCGGATCGTCTTCACCGGCGCTCACGCCACCGACCCGGTGCTCTCGCGCCTGTCGAAGGAACTCGGCCTCGAAGTCAACATTCTCGGCGGCGCGGTCGACGAAATCGCCGGCCGACCCTTCGGCACGCTGATCGTCTCGTTCAGGGGCGACGGCGCCAAGATCGAGGAAACCCGCGCGTTTCTTGCAGGCCTCGGCCTCACCACGGAGGTGCTCGGCCATGTCGCCTGATATCGCCTGGCTCATCGTCCGCGCCACCGGACAGACGCTGCACATGGTCTCGGTCGCGGCCCTCATCGGGTCGCTGATCGGCATTCCGCTCGGCGTCTTCCTCGCCACCTCGGCGCGCGGCGAACTCTTTCACGCGCCGGTGACGAACCGCGTCCTCGGCGCCGTCGTCAACGCCACGCGCTCGACACCCTTCATCATCCTCGTCGTCGCCATAATCCCCTTCACGCGGCTCGTCGCGGGAACGTCGATCGGCACCACGGCGGCGATCGTGCCGCTGACGATCGCGACGATCCCCTTCGTCGCGCGGCTGGTGGAATCGGCGATCCGCGAGGTCGATCCGGGTCTGATCGAGACCGCGCGGGCGATGGGCGCCTCGCCGCTCCAGATCGTCTGGAAGGTGCTGCTCGCCGAAGCCCGCCCCGGCATCACGCTGGCGCTGACGCTGACCATCGTCAGCCTGATCGGCTATTCCGCCATGGTCGGCGCGGTCGGCGGCGGCGGGCTCGGCGACCTTGGCATCCGCTACGGCTACCAGCGCTTCATGCCCGACGTGATGCTCGCGGTCGTCGTCGTGCTGATCGTCATGGTGCAGATCGTGCAATCGGCCGGCGACCGCCTCGCCCGCCATTTCGACAAGCGCGCCCGACCGCGCTGAATCGCTTTATCTGATCCCAAACGGAGACACTTGAATATGTTGAAAAAACTCGCCCTCGGCACCGCGCTCGCTGCAATCCTCGCCGGCTCCGCCTTCGCGCAGGAGATCAAGGTCGGCGTCACGCCCGGACCGCACGCGCAGATCATGGAAAAGGTGAAGGAAATCGCCGCCGCCGACGGCCTCGAAATCGAAATCCTCGAATTCTCCGATTATGTGGTGCCGAACCAGGCGCTGAACGATGGCGAGCTTCAGGCCAACTCGTTCCAGCACAAGCCCTATCTCGACAACCAGGTCCGCGACCGCGGCTTCCAGATCGTCGACGTCGCCTATACGGTCAACTTCCCGATGGGCATCTATTCGCAGAAGCACGAGAGCTTCGACGCCCTGCCCGACGGCGCGACGATCGGCATTCCGAACGACCCGACCAATGGCGGCCGCGCGCTGCTCGTCATCGCGGATTCAGGCGCCATCACGCTCGACCCCGAAAAGGGCCTGAACGTCACCATCGCCGACATCACCGAGAACCCGAAGAACTTCAACTTCGTCGAGCTCGACGCCGCCCAGCTTCCGCGCTCGCTGGCCGACACGGACGCATCCGCGATCAACACCAACTACGCGCTCGAAGCCGGGCTCGATCCGGCCAGCGACCCGATCCTGAAGGAAGGCGCCAAGGCGCCCTACGTCAACCTGATCGCCGTCAACACGTCCGACGAGAACGCCGAATGGGTCGCGAAGCTCGTCGCGGCCTACCACAATGACGAGGTGAAAGCCTTCGTCGACGAGACCTTCAAGGGTTCGGTCCTAACCGCCTGGTAAGACTTGAGAAAGGGGCGCTTCAAGCGCCCCTTTCTACAGGCGCATCAGGACGAGGCCGGCGATCACGATGAGGATGGCGAGAACGCGCTGCGGTTTGACCTTCTCACCGAGGAACAGGATGCCGATGATGACCGCGAAGACGACGCTCGTCTCGCGCAGCGCTGCCACCAGCGCGATCGGCGCGACGGTGAAACCCCAGATCGCGATCCAGTAGGCGCCGAGCGACAGCGCGCCGGCGATGAAACCCGCCTTCCAGTTCTGCGCGATCATCCGCCCCGTCGCCTTGCCCTGCCGCCAGAAGGCAAAGGCGAGAAGCGGGATGCCGTCGAGTACGAAGAGCCACAGCACATAGGCGTGCGGGTCCTGCGCCGCGCGTGCGCCGACGCCGTCCGACAGCGTATAGCCGGTGATGAAGACGGCGGTGATCAGCGCGAAGACGAGGCCGCGCGGGTGCGCCTTCAGCGCCTTCACCCCGCCGTCGAGCGACAGCGTGACGATGCCGAGCCCGAGCACGACGATGCCCATCGTCGCAAAAGGCGTCAGATTCTCGCCGAGAAGCAGGATGCTGGCGGCAAGCGTCAGCATCGGCGCCGAGCCGCGCGCCAGCGGATAGATCTTGCCGAGTTCCCCATGCGCATAGGCATTGGCGAGGAAGACGTTGTATCCGAGATGCAGGCACACCGAGAGCGCCAGCCACGGCCACGCCTCGGGCCGGGGGAACGCGACGAAGAACAGGCCCGGCAGCGCGATCAACGCGCTCATCGTGGCCAGCATGGTCATCAGGGCGATGCGGTCGCCGCGAAAGCGCAGCACGGCGTTCCAGCCGGCGTGCATCAACGCGGAGGCGAGGACGATGGCGATGACGGAAAGGCTCATCGCCCCGCACTATAGCCGGCGAAGGAAAAGGACAATCGGGCATCTTGGCCCAAATCGCGCCGCGCCCCTAGTCCAGGCAGCAATGTCGCGATTGCCTCATCGGCGATTTGCTTTACTGCAAATCCAGCGACTTGCGACCGAAAGGCGAATCGATTCCTGATGCAAACGCTCACACCCATCTTCGACGGCCACAACGACACGCTGCTGCGGCTTCATTTGCGCAAGATCACTGATCCGGCGGCCGATTTCCTGAACGGCGGCGCCGGCGGCCATATCGACCTGCCGCGCGCACTGGAAGGCGGCCTGCGCGCCGGGCTGTTCGCGATCTTCATTCCCTCGCCCGGCAAGGAAGCCGATGTCGAAGCGATCATGAGCCAGCCGCAATACGACGCGCCGCTGCCGGACCGCTGCATGACGGATGCAGCGCTGGCCGAGACGATGGCGATGGCCGCGCTTCTGTTCCGCATCGAGGCGGCGGCCGAAGGCCGGCTAAAGGTTTGCCGCACGGCAGGCGAGATTGCCGCAACCGCAAAGGTCGGCAATCTTGCCGCCGTGCTCCACATCGAGGGCGCCGAGGCGATCGACCCGGATTTCAACAATCTCGACGTGCTCCATCAGGCGGGGCTGCGCTCGCTCGGTCCCGTCTGGAGCCGGCCGAACATCTTCGGTCACGGCGTTCCCTTCCGTTTTCCATCCTCCCCCGACACCGGCCCCGGCCTCACCGATATCGGCCGTGAGCTCTTGCGCCGGTGCAACGCGCTGCGCATCGCCTTCGACCTGTCGCACATCACCGAAAAGGGCTTCTGGGACGTGGCGAACCTGACCGACGCGCCGTTGATTGCCTCGCATTCCAACGCGCACGCCGTGACACCGCACGCCCGCAACCTGACCGACGCGCAATTGAAGGCGATCGGCGAGACGAAAGGCATCGTCGGGCTCAACTACGCCACCGCCTTCCTGCGGGCCGACGGCCGTATGCGCCCCGACACGCCGTTCGAGATCATGCTGCGCCACGTCGACCACATGGTCGAGAAGGCCGGCATCGATTCGGTCGGGCTGGGATCGGATTTCGACGGCGCGATGGTGCCGCAGGTGCTCGGCGATGTCGCCGGCCTGCCGAAGCTGGTCGAGGCCCTGCGCGGTCATGGTTACGGAGAAGCCGAGATCGGGAAACTGTGCTTCGGCAACTGGCTGCGCGTGCTGGGAGAGACGTGGGGCGGATGAAGCGCGGGCCGGTCGCATCCGGCCCACCCGATGGATCGACTGGCGCCGTGCAGCGTTTGTTGGCACTGACCGAAGGCAATGATGTACGCGACGCTCCAGGAATACTGGCCCTATATACTCTTCACGCTCGGCCTCGCCATCGGCATTCCGGCGGCGATCCATGCGGCCATGACGAAGGACGACGTGCGCGCCGCGATCGGCTGGGTCGGCATCATCCTGCTCTCGCCGATTCTCGGCGCGGCCATCTACGCGGTCGCCGGCATCAACCGCATCCGGCGCGAGACGATCGGCAGGTCCAAGTCGAGCGCCGAGGTGCAGGCGGCTGCCGGCGCCGAGCCCGGCATGGGGTTCGACGCCATCCATGCCGAGCCGCGCTTCCAGGCGATCAAGACGCTGGGCGACCGCGTCTCGCCGTTCTGGCTGACGGCCGGAAACGCGATCGAGACGCTGGAGGGCGGCGACGAGACCTATCCCGCGATGATCGAGGAGATCGACGCCGCAAAGCGCTTCGTCGTGATGTCGAGCTACATCTTCGACAATGACGCGGCAGGGCGGCAGGTCGCCGATGCGCTGGTGCGTGCGCGCCGGCGCGGCATCGAGGTGCGGGTGCTGATCGATGCGGTCGGCGCGCGCTATTCGCGGCCCTCGATCCGCCAGCAGCTTCGCGATGGCGGGGTTCCGAACCGTCTGTTCCTCGGCAACATCATCGGCTTTCGCCTGCCCTATGCGAACTTGCGCAACCACCGCAAGATCATGGTCATCGACGGCCGCGTCGGCTTCACCGGCGGCATGAACATCCGCGAAGGCTTCGTCACCACGCCGGAGAATCGCGAGCCGCACAGAGACCTCCACTTCCGCATCACCGGCCCCGTCATCTCGCAGTTCTTCGCCGTCTTCGCCGATGACTGGTTCTTCGTCGCAAGGGAACGGCTCGACGGCCAGGTCTGGCGCACGGCCACGTCCGCGCTTTCCGGTTCGTCCATCGCTCGGGTGATCTTTTCCGGCCCCGACACGCGGCTCGACGCCACCCATGCGATGGTGATGGGCGCAGCCGCCGTCGCGCGGCACCGGCTGATGATCGCCTCGCCCTATTTCCTTCCCGACCTCCAGATCGTCGGCGCGCTCGCCTCGGCCGCGCGGCGCGGGGTCGAGGTCGACATCGTCATCCCCGCCGCCAACAATCTGCGCCTCGTCGACTATGCGATGACATCGCAGCTCGACCAGGTGATCGGGCCGGGCTGCCGTGTCTGGCGCTCGGACGGGCCGTTCGATCATTCCAAGCTTCTGACCATGGACGGAACCTGGTCGCTGATCGGCTCGTCCAATATCGACACGCGCTCGCTACGGCTCAATTTCGAGTTCGACGTCGAAATCTTCGACCAGGATTTCGCCGCCGGCATCGAGGCGCATCTGAAACGGCGGATCGATGGCGGACAGGAGGAAACGCTGGCGACGCTCACCGGCCGCACCTTCCTGAAGCGCCTGCGCAACCGGATCGTCTGGCTGGCGTCGCCCTATTTGTAAGGTAAATCGAATGTGACGACCTGCGCGCGCCGGATCGTCGTATTTGCAACGGATTGGCCGTCATGGCGTTAGCAGGCACGATGCTCGACAAACCTTGGATGACGTGATGAAGGCTTTGCGCCGCATCGGCAGGATCAAGACGATCAGGGATTCCCGTCTCATCGCCAATCTGCGTGAGGCGCAGACCGTTTATGAGCGCCATGACGGCGCGGGCGAACGCGCCGATCTCGTCGTCGCCTCCTACAACATCCACAAATGCGTCGGCACGGACGGCCGTTTCGATCCGATGCGCACCGCCGCCGTCATCGACGAACTGGGCGCAGACATCGTCGCCATCCAGGAGGCGGATCGCCGCTTCGGCACGCGAGACGGCCTGCTCGACCTGCTTCATATCGAGGAAAAGCTGGGGCTGACGCATGTTCCCGTCGCCAGTCACGCATCCGGCCATGGCTGGCATGGCAACGCGCTTCTCTACCGCGAAGGCGCTGTTCGCGACGTGCAGAAGCTGAAGCTGCCCGGCGCCGAGCCGCGCGGCGCGATCGTCGTCGACCTCGAGGTCAAGGGCGGCGTGTTGCGCGTCATCGCCGCGCATCTCGGCCTCCTGCGCCATTCGCGCAAGCGGCAGATCGAGATGCTGATCGCCGAAGTGTCCGAATGCGGCACCAAGCCGACGATCATTCTGGGCGACCTGAACGAATGGCGGCTCGGACGGCGATCTGCCCTGACGCGCCTGCCCGCCTCCTTCGGGCCGAGCGAGGCCCTGCCGAGCTTTCCTTCCCGCTATCCGGTCCTGGCGCTCGACCGCATTTTCGGCACGCCCGAAAGCCTTGTCGCCAGGCTCGAAGTCCATGATTCCGAACTGGCTCGGATTGCCTCGGACCACCGGCCGGTCAAGGCCTTCATCGACATGAAGCCGGTGGCGCGGCAGGCCGCCGGCAATAAGGAAGAACAGGCCGCCTGACCCGGAACTCCCGGCCTCGCCCGACGTTGGAAGGTATAAAAGGAGTTTCTGAAATGTCAGCCACACGCACCTTGACCGACCGCGATGAAATCCGCGATTGGGCAGCCGCCCGCATGGGCTCGCCGGCGATCGGCGAGGCTTCGCCCTCCGTCGGCGGCGACGACCCGATCCTGTCGATCGTCTTCGGCCAGGCCTCCTATCAGGATCGGGACGGTGGCGCCGACGCCATGGCGCTTGGCGGCCGCGAGATCGTCGAATGGGACGAGTGGTTCAAGGTCTTCGAGGAAAAGCAGCTCGCGCTCGTGGTCTCCGAGGAGATTCCGGGCCGTAAGGACTCCTTCCACGAGATCGTCGCGAGGTAGGAAAAATGGCGCCGCGGTCGTTTTGGAAGGGCTACCTGAAACTGTCGCTGGTGACCTGCCCGATCTCCATGACGCCCGCGACGACCGCCAACAACAAGGTCCGCTTCCACACGATCAACGCCCGGACCGGCAACCGCGTCGAAAGCCGCTATGTCGATGCGGTGACCGGCAAGCCGCTCGGCGAGCATGACGAGATCAAGGGCTACGAGATCGGCGAGGACCAGCACGTCATGCTGGAAGACGACGAACTCGATGCCGTCGCGCTCGAAAGCACCCGCACAATCGATATCGAGCAGTTCGTCCCGGCCGATTCCATCGGCTGGATATGGCTCGACGCGCCGCACTACATCGCCCCCGACGACAAGGTCGGAGAGGAAGCCTTCGCCGTCATCCGCGACGCGATGCGCGCGACCAAGAAGGTCGGCATCTCCCGCGTCGTCCTCTACCGCCGCGAGCGCGCGGTGATGCTGGAGCCGCGCGGCAAGGGCATCGTCCTGTGGACGCTGCGCTATGGCGACGAGGTGCGCGAGGAGACCGACTATTTCTCCGACATCGAGCGCGACAAGCCGGACGCGAAGCTGATGAAGCTGGTCAAGTCGCTGATCGACGACCGCTCGACCAAATGGGACCCGAAGCTGGTCGAGGACCCGGTGCAGGACAAGCTCCTGAAGATCATCGCCGCGAAGAAGAAAAAGAAGAAGCCGACGCTGGCGAAGACCAGGAGCGACCCCGAACCCGAGACGCCCTCCAACGTGGTCTCGATCATGGACGCGTTGAAGAAGAGCATCGCGAGCGAAAAGGCGGGGAGGAAGTAAGAGACCAGCGTCATCCCGGCCAAGCGAGCCCGCGAGCGCAGAGCCGGGACCCATTCCGTGACCGTGGATCACTTTGCCGGGTAACGGAATGGGTTCCGGATAGCGGCATTTCGCTTCGCTCCATTCCGCTTCCGGAATGACGCGCCGCGTGCTCACCTCATCCTTCTGCCTTTGGGCCTCGTCCCCCGACCACCGCCTCTGCTTTCCTGAAATTCGCCCACGGATCGGCCTTCAGATTGTCGAGCCGCGCCATCGCGTTCGTCACCGTATAATGGTCGGCCCGGACCTCCGGCGACAGTTCGTCCCAATCGAGAGGCATCGACACCGCTGCGCCTTCGCGCGCCCGCGTCGAATAGGGCGCGACGGCGGTCATGCCGCGGCCGTTGCGCAGGTAGTCGATCAGGATCTTGCCCTTGCGCTTCGACTTGGTAATCGTCGAGACATATTTCTCCGGCGCGTCCGCTGCCATTTCTTCCGCGATCCTCTTCGTGAACGCCTTGACCGTGTCCCAGTCGGCCTTCGGCTTCACCGGCGCGACGACATGCAGCCCCTTGCCGCCGGAGGTCTTGACGAAGCCGGTCAGCCCGTGCGCCTCCAGCCGTTCGCGGACGGCATGGGCCGCTTCGATCACGCGCTCCCATGTCACGCCGTCGCCGGGGTCGAGGTCCATGATGATCATGTCCGGCTTCTCGATGTCGGAAAGCGGCGCGCCCCAGGGGTGGATTTCGAGCGTCGCGCCCTGGACGAGGCCGATCAGCCCGTCGAGGTCGTCGATGGCGATGCCCGGCGCATCGCTGTCGTCGAGCTTTTCGTGGACGATGAGAATTTCCCTGCTCTGCCCTTTCCACGCATGTTTCTGGAAGAAGCACTGGCCGGAAATGCCGGTCGGGCAGCGGAGCAAGGCGAGCGGCCGGTTGACGACGAACGGCGCCATCAGCGGCCAGACCTGCGCGTAATAGTCGGCCAACCCTTCCTTGGTGACGCCCGCATCCTTCCAGTAGACCCGGTCGGGATGGGTGAGCTTGACCGCGCTCTTGGGCCTGTCCTTCGCCTTTTCCTTCGCGCCGCCCTCGCGCACGATCTCGGCCGCCGGCTTGTCCTCGCGAATGCCGCGGAAGGATGCGTGGCGCACATTGCCGTCCGCCGTCCAGGCGCGGAACTCGACCTCCGCGACCATCTTGGGCTCGACAAACACCGCATCGCGACGCGCCTCCGCCGAAAGCTTGCCGTCGAAGGGCGAAGCCTTCGCCTCGATCGAATGCAACTGCGCGAACAATTCCTCGGCCACCCTCCGCGAAAAACCGGTGCCGACCCGGCCCGCATGGATCAGCTTGCCGCTATCGTTATAGCCGATCAGAAGCGAGCCGATGGCGGTTTTCGAGGTCGAGGATGGCACGTAGCCGCCGATGACGAATTCCTGCCTTTCGGCGCATTTCGACTTGATCCAGTCGCGCCCGCGCCCGGAGACATATTTGCCGTCGCGCACCTTGGAGATCACCCCTTCGAGGCTGAGCCGGCAGGCATGGCGAAGGATCATCTCGCCGTCTTCCTCGAAATGGCTGGAAAAGCGCAGTACGCTCGGCGCGTCGGCGAGAAGTTTCTCAAGCGCCGACTTGCGGTCGACGAGCGGCGTTCCGCGCAGATCCTTGCCATCGAGATAGAGAAGGTCGAAGGCGTAGAAGACGAAGCGGTCCGACCGCCCTTCGCTCAGATCCGCTTGCAGCGCCGAAAAATCCGACGCCCCGCCATTTCCCTCGACAACGAGTTCGCCGTCGATGATGGCGTCCTTCAGCGCGAGCTTGCGGAAGGCGTCGGGCACGGCGTCGCCGAACTTCTCCGTCCAGTCGAGCCCGCTGCGCGTGAAGAGTGTCACCTTGCGGCCCTGCACATGCGCCTGCAGCCGGTAGCCGTCGAACTTGATCTCGTGCAGCCAGCGCGCGCCGGACGGCACGTTGGGCTTGAGGGTCGCAAGCTGTGGCGGAACGAAGCCCGGATAGCCGGACGCCTTTGCGCCCTTGATCCGCCTCGACGGAGCCTTCTTCGTTTCGATCCTGCCCGTCTTCGACGACCAGCCCGGCGTCTCGTTCGCCACATCCGCGATCAGCCGACCGGTCTTCACCGATTCCGGCCGCTCCTCCAGAATGTCCGGGTCGTCCTCGCCGCGCGCGAATTCGTCGTCGCTCTTGATCATCAGCCAGTTGTCGCGCTTCTCTCGCGGCTTGCGCGCCATGCGGACGAGATGCCAGACGCCGTTGAGCTTTTCGCCGGAGAGTTCGATCTCGAGATGCCCCTTCTTGTAGCCCTTGGCGTAGTCGAAGACCGGCTTCCACGTCCCGCGATCCCAGATGATCACCGTACCGCCGCCATATTCGCCCTTCGGGATCGTGCCTTCGAAATCGCCATAGTCGAGCGGGTGGTCTTCCGTTTGGACGGCGAGCCGCTTTTCGCCCGGAACGAGGCTCGGGCCGCGCGTCACCGCCCAGCTCACCAGAACGCCATCGACTTCGATGCGGAAATCATAGTGCAGCCGCGTCGCATCGTGCTTCTGGATGACGAAGCTGTTGCCTTTCGACTTGGCCTTGCGCGCCGCGCCTGACGGCTCGGGCGTCTTCTTGAAGTCGCGCTTCTGCTTGTAGGTTTCGAGCGCCATCTCAGCTTGCCTTGCGTCGCGGCGCCTCGGCCTTCGGCTTGCGCTTGGCCGCCGCCTTCTGCGCGCCCGCGCTCTGGCGCAGCGCGTCCATCAGGTCGATGACCTTGCCCTTTGCCTCGCGCTTGGGCTTTTTGATCTCCCTGCCCTCCATCTTCGCCTTGACAAGGTCGGCGAGCGCCGCGTCGTAGCGGTCGTCGAACTTGGTGGGATCGAAATCTCCGCTCTTGGTGCCGATGATATGCTTGGCAAGGTCGAGCATTTCGCCCTTGATCTTCAGGTCGGGGATCTTGTCGAACGCCTTGTCGGCGGCGCGCACCTCGTAGTCGAAATTGAGCGTGTCGGCGACGAGCCCCCGCCCCTGCGCGTGGATGAGAACCGTGCGCACGCGCCGGAAGAGGACGGCGGTGGCGAGCGCCGCGACGCCCTTCGTCTTCATGCCTTCGCGGATCAGTGCGAACACCTCCTGCGAGGCCTCGTCGGCAGGCGCGAGATAATAGGGCTTGTCGAAATAGACGGTGTCGACATCGGCGCACGAGATGAAATGATCGACGGTCAGCGTCTTGTCGCTTTGCGGCGTGGCCGAAGCGATCTCTTCCGGTTCGAGCAGGATGTACGCGCCCTTCGACGTCTCGTAGCCCTTGACCTGGTCATCATGCTCGACCGGCTTGCCAGTGTCGGCATCGACATATTCGCGCTTCACGCGATTGCCGGTCTTCTTGTTGAGGACGTGGAAGGACACGCGCTCCGACGTCGTCGCGGCCGAATGGAGCGCGATGCCGCAGGCGAGTTCGCCGATCTTGAGATGACCTTTCCAGATTGCACGAGGCGCCAAGGCCGAAACTCCAAACCGAATGCCGCAGCCAATGAAACTCGCCAGCATCGTACCTGTTCCGGCAAACCTCTTGCGCCAGCACTTGCCCGGCCCTGAAAGCCCGGCCTACGATGCGCCCACGCAGGCACAGGGGCAAATCTTGGTACAAACCGCCGAACTCATCGTCACGAATGCGCGCATTCTCACCATGGACGAGGCAACGCCCCGCGCCGAGGCAATCGCCATCGCCGAAGGCCGCATTGTCGGCGTCGGGAAAAATCGCGAGATCGAGGCGTTGGCCGGACCGGACACGCGCCGCATCGATGGCGGCGGGCGCTCGCTCCTGCCCGGCTTCGTCGAAAGCCACATGCACCTTTTCGCCGGTGCGGCCGAACTCGGCGACCTGCATCTGGGCGGCGTCAAGGGCTTCGAGGCGCTGAAGGCGGCGGTCACGGAGTACGCGGGGCGGAACCCGGATGCGCCTTTCCTGATGGCGCAGCTTGCCGACTATGCGATCCTTTCGGAGAAGGAGCGCATCACCCGACACCATCTCGACGCGATCCTGCCCGATCGCCCCTTCGCCATGTCGGCTGCCGACCATCACACGGTCTGGGCCAACACGGCGGCGCTGGAGGCTGCCGGCCTCCTGCACGGAAAAGCGCTCGGCCCCGGCAACGAGATCGTCATGGGCGCGGACGGACTCGCCAACGGCGAGTTACGCGAGTCCGAGGCCTTCGGACCCGTCGTCGCGCTCACCGGCAAGGAGCGCGCGGGCCTGGGCCTGCGCACCGGCGGCGAGCCGGACCCTGCCCCGACGCCGGCCGAGCGGGCGGCAGACCGCGCCATCATGAAACAGGGCCTCGACTTTGCCGCGCGTCACGGCGTCACCTCGATCCACAACATGGACGGCAATCTCTACACGCTCGAACTCCTCGCCGAAATTGAGGCCGAAGGCGCGCTCGATGTACGCGTCAAGGTTCCGTTCCACTTCAAGAATTTCATGGAGCCAAAAGCGCTCGAAAAGGCCTCGCACATGGCGCGGACCTACAAGTCGGACTGGCTGTCGTCGGGCCTCGTCAAGATGTTCTATGACGGCGTCATCGACGGCTGGACCGCCGTCATGGTCGAACCTTATGCCGACAGGCCGAACTGGCGCGGGGAACCGCTCTTCTCGCCGGAGCGCTTCAGGGAACTGGCGACCGAGATCGACCGGCGCGGGCTTCAAATCGCCGTCCACGCCATCGGCGACGGCGCGGTGCGTGCCGTGCTCGACGGCTACGAGGCGGCGCGAACGGCCAATGGCGCGCGCGACAGCCGCCACCGCATCGAGCATATCGAGGTGACGACACCCGCCGACATTCCCCGCTTTGCCGAACTCGGCGTCGTCGCGTCGGTGCAGCCGCCCCACCCGCCTGGCGCGATGGATTTTCCGCTGGAGCCGACGATCGCGGTCATCGGCCGCGACCGCTGGCCCTGGTCCTATGCCTGGCGCACGCTGAAGGATGCGGGCGCCGAGATTTGCTTCGCCTCCGACTGGCCGGTCGCAGACATCTCCGTCCTGCGCGGCATCAAGGCCGCCGTGACCCGCAGGAAATGGGCCGACGACCTCGACGACCAGTCGTTCACGCTGACGGAGGCGATCGAAGCCTATACGGCAAAAGGTGCCTATGCCGGTTTCGCCGAGGATCGGCTCGGCCGATTGAAACCGGGCTACCTCGCCGATTTCGTCCTTCTCGACGGCGATATCGAGGCCGTGGTGCCCGAGGCCATCGACACGCTCTCCATTGCGATGACGGTCTGCGGCGGCAAGGTTTCCTACGACGCATCGACCACCTCCGGTTGAACGGGCAAAAATTCGCCAACACCTTCATTTTTGGGGTGAATTCGAGTTTGAAACGGATAGGCTAGAAGCCATCAACGGATACGGAGACGCTGCTTGCCACCCTCAACGACCCGTTCGGACATCGAAGTCGAGAAACTGAGCAAGGTATTCGGTAGCGGCGATGATGCGGTTCGGGCGCTCGACGATGTCAGCCTGACCATACCGGAGAACGAATTCTTCACGCTTCTGGGTCCGTCGGGCTGCGGCAAGACCACACTCCTGCGCATGATCGCGGGTTTCGAGCAGCCGACAGCCGGCCGGATCAGGCTCGGCGGGTCGGACATCGCCGACCTGCCGCCCAACAAGCGGCCGGTCAATACTGTGTTCCAGTCCTACGCCCTCTTCCCGCACATGACGGTCGCGCAGAATATCGGCTTTGCGCTCAAGATGCTCGGCAAGCCGAAAACGGAAATCGACGAAACCGTTTCGCAGATGCTGAAACTGGTGAAGATGGAGCCGATGGCCAACCGCAAGCCGGCGCAGATTTCCGGCGGCCAGCAGCAGCGCGTGGCGCTCGCCCGCGCGCTTGCGCCGCGCCCGCGCGTGCTCCTTCTCGACGAACCGCTCTCCGCGCTCGATTTGAAGCTGCGCAAGGAAATGCAGGTCGAGCTGAAACGCCTTCAGGCCGAGACGGGCATCACCTTCATCTTCGTCACGCACGATCAGGAAGAGGCTTTGACCATGTCGGACCGCATCGCGGTCATGAGCGCCGGCAAGGTGCTCCAGGTCGGTCCGCCGCGCGAGATCTACAATCACCCGGCGGAGCGTTTCGTGGCCGATTTCATCGGCGACACGAACTTCATTTCCGCCAGGGTCGAGCGCGCCAACGGCCAGTCCGCAACGGTGCGCCTGCCCTCGGGCCAGGCGCTCGACGCCGGCCTGCCGAAAGGACTGTCGCCGAGCGAAGGCGATCAGGTCACGCTGGTCGTCCGCCCAGAACACGCCAAGCTCGCCGCCGACGGCCCGCTCAAGGGCACGGTCGAGAACGCCGTCTATTTCGGCACCGACACGCATTTCCATGTCCGTCTCGACACGGGCGACCTCTTCATTCTGCGCAGCCAGAACGCGGCCATGCCCGATGGCCTGCCCGACATGGGCGACGCCGTGTCGATCGTGATCCCGCAAGGCGCCGTCCAGGTGGTGCGCGGATGAGCGCGGTCGAACTGGCGCCGCATGGCGCGGACACGACCAAGCCGAAGACACGGCGCGGCGACATCGCCTGGCGCTGGTGGCTCGTCGCGCCGGCGCTCGTCGTTCTGCTGCTCGCCGCCTCCGGACCGCTGCTGATCGTCCTCGTCTATTCCTTCCTGGAACCGGGCAGTTTCGGCGGCGTGGTCTGGAATTTCTCGACCGATGGCTGGTTCCAGGTGTTCTTCACGCGCGACATCTTCGACGAGACGCTCGTCACGCCCGCGACCGCGCATCTCGACATCTTCTGGCGTTCGATCAAGCTGGCGCTCTATACGACCTTCTTTGCAGCCATCCTCGGCTTCCCGACCGCCTGGTTCATCGCCACGCGCGCGCCGGATGTGCGGCCGATCTGGCTCTTCCTCGTCACCATTCCGTTCTGGACCAATCTCGTCATCCGCACCTTCGCCATCCAGGAGGTGATCCGCAACGAAGGGCTGGTGAACAACGTCCTGCGCGGGCTGGGCATCGTCTCGTCGCCGATCCAGATGCTCTACACCGATTTCGCCATCATGCTCGGCATGGCCTACGTCTTCCTGCCGCTGATGGTGCTGCCGCTTTATGCGAGCATGGAAAAGCTCGACTTCAAGCTCCTGGAAGCCGGCTACGACCTCTATGCCAGCCGCCTGCGGGTTCTCTGGCACATCGTCCTTCCACTGGTGAAACCGGGCTTCATCGCCGGCTCCATCCTCGTCTTCATTCCCGCCATCGGCGCCTATGTCACGCCGCGCATCCTCGGCGGCGGGCGCAATCTGATGCTCGGCAACCTCATCGAGCTGCAATTCGGCCAGGGCCGAAACTGGCCGCTCGGCTCGGCGCTGGCGCTGACGCTGCTCGTCATCGTCGTCTTTGCGCTGCTCGTCTATATCCGCTCGACCTCGCAGCCCGAGGGCCAGCGCCATGGGTAAGCGCAATTTCTCCATCGCCAGCCTGCCCGGCTTCGCGACGGTCGCGATGATCACCTTCGTCTTCCTCTATCTGCCGATCGTCACGCTCGTCGTCTATTCGTTCAACGAGGCCGCATCGATGGCGCGCTGGGAGGGGTTTTCGCTACGCTGGTATCAAGCGGCCCTGAACAATGATCAGGTGCAGGACGTGTCGATCCGCTCGCTGGTGATCGCCGCATGGGCCGCGACGCTGGCGACGATCCTCGCTACGATGGCCGCCCTCGCCACGACCCGCAACGAGCGGCGCTTTCCCGGCCAGACGATGATCTATGCGCTGATCAACCAACCGCTGATGGTGCCGGAAATCGTCACCGGCGTGGCGCTCCTGATCTTCTTCGCCATGATCAAGGTGTCGACCGGCTATCAGGGCCTCGGCTATCTGATCGCCGCGCATACGGCCTTCTGCATCCCCTTCGCCTATCTGCCGATCCGCGCGCGGCTGGAGACGATGGACCTCACGCTGGAGCGCGCCGCCGCCGATCTCTACGCGACGCCGTGGCAGGCCTTTCGCCATGTGACGCTGCCGCTGCTCGTGCCCGGCGTCATCGCCGGCTTCATGCTCGCCTTCGTCACCTCGCTCGACACCGTCGTCATCACCGAATTCATCAAATCAGCCGGACAGGATACGCTGCCGACCTACATGCTGGGTCAGTTGCGCCGCGTCATAACGCCGGAGATGAACGCCATCTCCACGCTCTTCCTTCTCCTGTCCCTGATCGCCGTGACCGTCTTCTTCCTTTTGTCACGCAAGAAAACCTGAACCGGAACAGAACCGAATGGGAGTGCCGATTATGAGAACCACAGGACTGATGCTGGCAGCGGGCGCGCTTGCCGCCTCCACGTCACTGGCAGGCGCGCAGGACGCCGGCCAGCTCAACATCTACAACTGGGGCAACTATACGAGCCCCGAAATGATCGAGAAGTTCGAGGAGGAGACTGGCATCGAGGTCACCGTCACCGACTTCGATTCCAACGACACCGCGCTCACCCGCATCCGCGCCGGCGGCCATGGCTTCGACATCGTCGTGCCGTCGAACAATTACGTGCCGATCTGGGTCGAGGCCGGGCTTCTGGCCGAGCTCGACCCAGCCGAAATTCCAAACCATGCCAACATCGCCGAGCGCTGGATGAACGTCGACTGGGACCCCGGCCGCAAGCACACCGTTCCGTGGCAGTGGGGCACGACGGGCGTCATCGTCAATACCTCCGTCTATGACGGCGACATCAACACGTCCGGCATCTTCCTCGACCCACCGGACGAGCTGAAGGGCAAGATCAACGTCATTCCCGAAATGACCGACGTGATGAACCTGGCCGTGCGCTATGTCGGCGGCGAGCAGTGCTCCACCGACCGGGATATCCTGCGCCAGGCACGCGACAAGCTGACGGAGGCCAAGCAGCACTGGATCGCGCTCGACTATGGCACGGTCGACGCCTATGCCGCCGGCGACATCGCCGCCGGCGTCTACTGGAACGGCGCCTCGATGCGTGCCCGCCTCCAGAACGAGGACCTCGCCTATGGCTACCCGAAGGAAGGCTACCCGGTCTGGATGGATTCGGCCGCTATCCTCGCCGACGCGCAGAACCCGGAGAATGCGAAGACCTTCCTGAATTTCGTGCTCGAGCCGGAAAACGCCGCGATGATTTCCGAATTCGCCCGCTATGCCAATGGCGTCGAGGGTTCGGAGGAATTCATGCCCGAGGACATGAAAACGGCGCCTGAGATCGTCGTCGCTGCCGAACACGAGCCGGCCGGATATTTCTCCGTCACCTGCCCGGCCGAGACGCAGCAGATCTACACCCAGATCTGGACCGAACTCTTGCGCTAACCCGTTCTTACCCTTGGTCTTTTGAAAGCGCCGGCTACCCAGCCGGCGCTTTTTCATGTGTTGCATGAAAGACTCACCCCTGATCGCGGTCCGTGAACGGCGGAAACTTGTCGTGGTGAATCTTGACGCGAATCAAGCCTTTACGTAACTCTGTTGACAGGGACGAGTGGTGCTTCGCGATCACTTCAGCACCTGGCTTGGGTGCCTGATCGCGCAAGGTCCCGCGGGGGCGACTTCGCTTTGTCGAGAGTTCAATGCGTTTTGCGACTGCCATGGCGACATGGCGGCGATGGGTTGGTGCGTTCTCCCGCCGGCCCGGCCGATACCGAATCAGGACGACGACAGACCGCCATGACCGAAGCATTCTCCACCTTCCGCACCGATCGCATCGCGGCTTGCGGCCTGCGCGAACTCGGCGTCCTGATGCGCGGCTTTGCGCGCCGCATCGGCGCCGATGCCTATCTGCTCTTCGAACACCGTCCGCAGACCGGCAGCGTCGGGCTGATCGCCTGCGACTGGCCGTTCGACATGATCGCCGAGATCGGCTCGGATGGCCTCAATCGCCTCGCCGCAGCGGGCATCGCCTGCGCGCCGGGCGAGATCGCGAAGGCTATCGCACTCGACTCATCCGCAATTCCCGAAGACGTTTCGCTTGCCGCGCGTGAAAGCGGCTATTCCAGCCTGATCTGCCAGAGCCTTCCCGTCGGCGACGCGCTTTTCATCGCCGTCTACTGCGCGGGCGATGACGGCGCTTTGTGCGTTGAGGAAGCCGAGCTTGCGCAGATGCGTTCCATCTATGCCATCTCGCAGCGGCTGAAGGCGCGGGCCGAGATCGCCTCGCCGCTCTCCGTGCGCGAAAAGGAATGCCTGAGCTGGGTCGCCGAGGGCAAGACCACCGAAGAGGTCGCGATGATCCTCGGCGTCTCGGCCAACACGATCAACGCCTATATCGCCAAGGCGATCCAGAAGGTCGCGGCAACCAACCGCGCCATGGCGATCGCCACCGCGATCCGCTCCGGCATGATCTGATGCTCCAGGACGGCTCCGATCCTCATATCGCCGCAGACGGGATCGAGCGTGAAGTCTCGCGCGCTTTCCTCGCCGTGGTGGAGCGCGGTCGGGAACTTGCCGTCATGGTGGAGGCGAAGCGCTTCGCCATCGTCTTCGCCGCCTATCGCGACAGCCGGCTGTCGCTGCTGCCTTTTCTCGATTCGACCTATCCGGGTCTCTCCGCCCTTTCGCGGGCGCTGACGACGCCGGGCGAGAGCGCGGACCTTCAGCAGGCCGTGTCCCGCGCCCAGCCGACCGTCTTTTCCGCCTCGCGCGAACTTCCCGCCCATCATGGCCAGGCCTGCGCGCCCGCGCTTCTGGGCGACGAGACGAGCGTCGTTCTTCCCGTCCATTCGCCATGCGGGCGGCGCGGGCTTGTCGCCTTAAGCGGCCCGGACATGACTATCGGGGAGGAACGCCTGATGCGCGCTCATCTGCGCGCCTTCTCGCTGTTTCGAACTGCGTGCGACCTGCGCGCGCCTGAACCACGCCTGCGCCACGGCTTGTCGAAACGCGACCTCGAATGCCTGCGGCTGACCGCCGACGGCCTGACCAGCGAGCAGATCGCCGAGCGCCTCGGCCTGTCGGTGCATACGGCCAATCAGTATGTCGCGGCGGCAGCCGAAAAGCTCGATGCCGTCAACCGGATGCACGCGGTCGCCAAGGCGCTGCGCGCCGGCATCATTTCCTGATCATCCGGCCTTGCGCAGCGGCTCGCTGGCCCTCAAACGGGCATCGTCGAGGCTCGTCTTCAGCCGCATCGTGTTCAGGTCGGCGTCGTCAGAAGCATCGTCGAACGAGACGTAGTTGAGTTCGACAGTCGCCGTCTCGTCGGCCAGCGTCAGGGTGAAGAACACCTTGGCGCCGCGCGGGTGGAGTTCGAGGTCGAGCGCGATGCGGGGCGGCAGCGTCCAGCAGGCATGAGCTTCGCCGCCATGGCCGAGTCTCAGCGTTCCCGGCATGAAGTAAAGTTCCGCCGCCGAATCCACCAGGTCCGCCACGGAGGCGAACCGCTCCATTCGGATGAAGGCGATGTAGTCGGCGATGTCGACCAGGCGCAACTCGCTGACGACGTCGCGGATCGCATCGGCGACGATGATTTCGCGGGTTTCGGTATGGGGCTGTTTTATCATTGTTGTCGGCTTCCCGCGGAAGGCTGCGCCTTTTGGCCGTAGACGATACGCACCAGTTCGGCGACAGCCTGGTAGAATTCAGGCGGGATCACCTTATCGACCGAAACTTGCTTATACATGGAGCGTGCGAGTTCGACATTCTCGAAGACCGGCACTCCGTTCTCCTCGGCGATCTCGCGAATCTTGAGCGCGATCAGATCCTGCCCCTTGGCGACGACCGTCGGCGCGGCCATTTCGTCGCGCGCATAGCGCAGAGCGATCGCATAGTGGGTGGGATTGGCGATGATCAGCGTCGCGGTCGGCACCGACGTCATCATGCGCTGGCGAGCCCTGTCGCGTTGCAGCGAACGCAGGCGCGACTTGACGATCGGATCGCCGTCCGTCTGCTTGATCTCGTCCTTGACCTCCTGCCGGGTCATTCTCAATTCCTGGCGCCAGTGAAAGCGCGACCACAACAGATCGGCCGCCGCGATCAGGACCATGATCAGCACGATCGAGACGACGATCTCGATGGCGATCTGGCGGATCGTGCCGGCGAAGACGTCGGGCGGCGTCAGCATTCCGTCGAGCAGGCGCGTCTGCGCCTCGCGCATGGCGAAGACGACGAAGCCGCCGACGATGAAGATCTTGCCGAGCGACTTGCCGAACTCGACCCAGCCCTGCTGGCCGAAGAGCCGGTCCCAGCCCTTCTTGAGCGAGATGCGGGACAGCTTCGGCTGGATGCGGTCCAGCACCATTCGGGGCATGTTCTGCACGACCGAGGCGACGATCGCCGCAAGCATCATCAGAACGAAGAGGGCGACCAGCGCCTTGGCGATCTCCATCACGACGAGACGGTAGATGTTCACCGCGTCCGGCTCGGTCGAAAGGCTCCATTCATGGGGTCGTTCGAGGAAGATCGACAGGAACGCGCCAAGCTCCATGACGCCGTTCTGGGCAAAGAACATGAAGAAGGTCAGGATGGCGAGAAACGAGGCGACGGCCGAGATTTCCTTGGCGACAGGGATCTGCCCCTTGTCGAGGCTGTCCTGAATCTTCTTCTCGCTCGCCTCTTCTGTCTTGCTTTCCTTGTCCGCGTCTTCGCTCATCGGTCAATGCGCTCAGGCGGCATTGTCGAGAGCCGGCAACTCGACCAGCCCCTCGCCCGAAAGCTTGAGCGCGGTCGAGGCGATCGACTTGCGCGCATTCATGATCGCGTCGAGATTGACGTCCGCGGGCGCCGACAGTTCGGATTCGATCATGCGCCGCGAACGCGCGCCGATCGCCGACAAGACCGCCTCGCGCAGCGCCGCATCGCATTCGCGCAGCGCCAGCGTCACGATTTCCGTCGACAGCCCGTCGAAGAGCGCCACGCGCGACTTCTGGTCGAGCTTGAGGATGTCGTCGAAGGAGAAGAGTCGCGAGCGAAGAGCCGCGACATCCGTCTGGCCCGACGCTTCGAGGTCCAGCATGACCTCGTCGAGTTCGGATTTGTCGAGTTCGTTGAGAAGGCTTGCAACCCGCGCCTGCGCTGCGCCGACATTCTTCGACTTCGACTGTTCGGCGATCCGGTTCTGCAACTGCCCTTCGATCAGCCTGTGCGCCGCCGGCTGGACGGTGTTGAGCGCCAGCATCCGGCGGATGATGTCGCTGCGTTCCGCCTTGTCGAAGGTCAGCACCACCTTGGCGGCCGCCGGCGGCTTCATGGCGGTCATCACGACGGCGATCGTCTGCGGATGCTCGTCGGCCAGCAGGAGGTTGACCTTCGCGGGGTCCATATCGTCGAGCTTCGACCAGATGGTGGGCGCGGTGTCGGCGATGACGCCCGGCTTGCCGCGCCCCATGATGACGTCGACCTCGTCCGGCGAGAACGTGTCGCTCAGGAGGCTGTTCATCTTGTCGCTGGAATCGAGCAGGCCCGCGCCCTCGGTGAACTCGCCCTCGAACTCGGCGACGATGCGTTCGAGCTCGCCCTGCGAGATCGTCTGCAGCATCCGCGCGGCCTCGATCAGAGCCTTCAATTCCTCCTGCTTGAAGAATTTGAGGAGCTTGCCGGCCGAGGGCTTGCCCATGGCGACCAGAATGGCGGCCGCCTTCTGCGCCTTGGAGAGATTCTGCGTCGCCGCATTGGCCTGGGCGCGCGGGTCTTCAGCGGGGGCGTTGGCGTGTTTCATCAGCCTTGCTTGGTCGTATCCACGATCTGGGTGAGCTTCACGCCGAAGCGCGACGGATCGTCCTCGAGGACCGTGATTTCGCCCGACGCGATCTTGCGGCCGTTGACGACGATGTCGACCGGCTCGCCGATGCGCCGGTCGAGCGCGACGGTGGAGCCCTTCTGGAGCGCCATCAGTTCGGAGACGGGCATCTCCGTCGAGCCGAGCACGATCTGCACGTCGACGGGAATGTTCATGATGATCGAGTTGCCGGCCGGCTCGCCGAGCTCGGAACCGGCAGCGGGCTTTGCTCCGCTCGCGATCTTTCCGGTGTCGGCTGCGCTCGCCCCTTCGCTCTCGTTCAGCACGCCGCGCAGCTCCTCGATCGCACGATTGAGCTGCTCTTCCTCGATGTCTTCGGGCTTCGTCGCCTGCGCCTTGGTCATGTCGTCCCCAGTCAAGTCCATCTAGCCCGAAATAAGGCCGTCCATGAATTCCTTGCCCGCATCGTAGGGATGACGGACGCGGACGGTGAAGTGATTCCCGAGCTTGCCGAACTCGCATACGAATACTGTCTTGCGCCGGGCTGACAGGCGCGTATTGGCCTGCGCGTCCTGCGGAAATTCGATCACCTGCCCGACGCGCAGGCCGGTGAGTTCGGCGAGCGTCATCTTCGACAGCGGGATCGTCGCCTCCAGCGCGACATTGGAGCGCATCACCTCCTCGCCGAACCGCGCCTTCCAGGCGCCAGGGGTGGCGGGCCCCGGTGCGGAGGCCTGCGCGGCGTCGCCGCGATGCGACAGGAGCACCCGCTGCGGCATGGTCACGCAGAGTGTTCCGAAGCCGGCGGAAGAGGACAGCTTGAAGGTGATCTTGACCCCAGGCCCGTCGCGCAGCGCCAGCTTGCCGAGTTCCGCCCCGCTTATGGGCGCCTCGACGGGAAAGCGCAGGTCGAGCGCGCGTTCGCCCGATCCGTTGAAGGCTTTGGCGACGCTGTCGAAGAGCGAAGCGACCAGTTCGAGCTCGATCGGCGAAGGCTTGCGCGTGATCGGTTCGGCCGGAAGGTCCGGATCGCCGCCGAAGACGGCGCCCACGAGAAGCCCGACGAGATCGGCTCCGGCCAGGATCGCCAGCGCGTCGGGCGAGGATTTCGACGGCACGATCGACATCGCCTCGAATTGCGGGCGCTTGGGACGCGCCTCGCCGAAACGGACGACCTCGACGGCATCGACCTCCATTTCGAGCGGGAAGGAGATCAGTTCCTCGATATCGCTCAAAATCCGGGGGATAACCCGCGTGCCAAGCGCCTGCGCCGCATCCGACACGCGCTGCGGTTCGCCCGTTTCGCCGACGAGACGTTCGACGATCGGATTGCGCACGGGCGCTGGCGACGTTTGAGCAGGCGGCATTACTGAACCTTGACGAGAATCACTTGGCGATTAGGCAGCCTTTTTGGCCGGTTCGCCACCCATATTCAAAGTGCTCTGCTCCACCGCGTCGATCGACGGTCGATCATAGGCCGAAATCGTCTTGCGGCCGAATTCGAGCGCGACCTGCGGCAGCGAGCCGTTCATATAGGCAAGCAGCGTCTGCTTGACGATGATGTAGAGCCGGTTCTTCTTCTCGCGCACCACCTTGATCTTGGCCGCGATCGGCGCCACGACCGCATAGTTCAGGAAAATGCCGAGAAAGGTGCCGACGAGCGCGGCGCCGACGAGGCCGCCCAGTATTTCCGGCGACTGGTCGATCGCGCCCATGGCCTTGATGACGCCGAGCACCGCGGCGACGATGCCGAGCGCCGGGAACGCATCGCCGACCACCGTCAGGGCATGATAGGATTTCAGCTTGTCGTGGCGGATGGTGTGGATTTCCTCATCCATCAGCGCCTCGATCTCGAACGGGCGCGCATTGCCGATGATGATGATCCGGCAATAGTCGCAGATGAAATTCATCAGGTCCTTGTTCTTCATGACCGTCGGATAGGCCTGGAAGATCGCGGATTCCTCGGGATTGTCGATATGCGCCTCGACCTCGTTGCGCGATTTGGCCTTCAGTTCGCGCATCAGCGAATGCAGCACGCCGAGGACTTCGAGATAGTCCTGCTCCTTCGGCACCGCGCCCTTGATCGCCTCCATGGTCGCCTTGCCGGCGTCCTTCACGGTGGAAAGCGGATTGGCGATCAGGAAGGTGCCGACACCGGCCCCGCCGATGATGACCAGCTCCCAGGGCTGATAAAGCACGTCGAGATGGCCGCCCATGGCCATGTACCCGCCCAACACGCAACCGAAGATGACAACGAAACCAATGAGAATGCCCACGACGATCCTTCCCGTGCCAAGACCGCTCCTTCTCTAGCTCCCCCGCCTTGCGCGAGGCTTGAACGGCGATGGTGCCAGCTTCGCGCAAGCCGCTCGCGCTATGTGCCGGGTAGTTTGTGATGGCGAGAGGATTCGGCCGTGATCGGGACGCTTGCGACCTACCAGAACATCGTGCGCAATCTTGACCGCTCGCTCGCGCGCATCGAGGCGCAACCGGTCGTTCAGCGCGAGACCGAGCATTATCTCGCCAATATCGGAAAGGTGACGAGCGTCGAGGAATTCGTCGACGACTTCCGCCTCTTCAATTACGCGATGAAGGCATTCGGCCTTCAGGACATGGCCTACGCCAAGGCGTTCATGGTCAAGGTGCTCGAGGAAGGCGTCACCGACCCCGATTCCTTCGCCAACAAGCTGACCGACAAGCGCTACGCCGAGTTCGCGAAGGCGTTCGACTTCGCCAGACACGGCGCCGGGGCGACGACCTACAATCCGGCGCAGGCGGGGGCGATCGAGCTTTATGCCCTTGCCGCAAAAAGAGATCTGATCCCGGTCGAGACGCAGCAGGCCGAGACCGCCTATTATCTCCAGACCATTCCGTCCGTCACCTCGGCCGAGGGACTGATCGCCAATGAACGTCTCTATGACTACGCGATCCGCGCCTACGGGCTGGAGGAGCGCGCCGACGATCCCGACTTCATCCTTCAATTGCTTTCAGGCGGCGTCGACGGCGTCGAGGCGCTTGCGAAGGACGAAGACGAGAAGCCGAAGCTGCTCGCCTTCGTGCAGGCCTATAATTTCGCCGAATATGGCGAAAGCGCCACGACCTTCACCAAGGCCGGCGACCTCGCCGTCGACAGCTACATGCGCCAGACGCTGGAGGAAGACGCCGGCGCGCAGAACGAAGGCGTGCGCCTCGCGCTCTATTTCGAGCGCAAGGCCGGCGGCATCTCCAACTGGTACGAAGTGCTGGGCGACAGGGCGCTGGCGCAGGTCGTGCGCGGCGCCCTCGGGCTCCCCGACGCCTTTGCCCAGGCCGACATCGACAAGCAGGTCAAGTTCTTCGAAAGCCGCCTCGACATCGAGGATTTCAAGGACCCCGAAGCGCTCGGCAAGTTCCTCTCGCGGTTTGCCGCCATGTGGGAAATGAACAATCCGTCGAGCGGGGCGAGCAACCCGGCGCTGGTGCTTTTCCAGCAGCCGGAATTCGGCATCTCGCAGGACATCCTGCTCACACTCGCCCGCATGAAAAACTGAGGATACGCCGTGCAGCCCGGACTTTACGTCGCCCTTTCATCCCAGGTCGCGCTGGAGCGTCGCCTCACCACCATCGCCGACAATGTCGCCAATGCCGGCACGGTCGGCTTCCGCGCCACCGGTGTGAAGTTCGAAGACCTCGTCTCCGGCATGGGCCAGGGCTCGATGTCCTTCGTTTCGACCGGTGAGACTTATCTGTCCACGGCGTCGGGCGGCATGAAGGAAACGGGCAACCCGCTGGACATGGCGGTCAAGGGCGACGCCTGGTTCGGCATCCAGACGCCGCAGGGCCTGATCATGACCCGCGACGGCCGCTTCACCATCCAGCCGAACGGCCAGCTCGTCTCGATCGAAGGCCATCCGGTCGTGGATGCAGGCGGCGCGGAAATCATTCTCGATCCGCAGGCCGGCCCGCCCGTCGTTTCCGCCGACGGCATCATCCGCCAGGGCGGCAATCTCGTCGGCGGCATTGGCCTCTTCGAGTTCACGCCCGGCGCCGATTTCGTCCGTTACGGCAATTCCGGCGTCGTTCCGCCGACCGAGCCCCAGCCTGTCGTCGATCGGATCGATGTCGGCGTGATGCAGGGCTTCGTCGAGAATTCCAACGTCGATCCGGTTCTTGAAATGACGCGGTTGATCCAGGTCCAGCGTGCCTTCGAGAACATGGCGGCGCTGACCCGCAACAGCGAAACCACGCTCGATGAAGCGGTGAAGGCGCTGGGCTCGTAAGATGAGATCGACGCCGGTCCCGACCGCGCTCGAAGCGCTCGAAAGGCTGCATCTGCGCTTCGCCGAAACCGATGGGCTGGTGCGCACCGGCGGCCGCGTGACGGAAGTCACCGCCACCCACATCATGGTCGACGGGCTGACGCGCACCGCGCGGCTTGGCGACGTGGTGGAACTGCGCTCGCGTGCGGGCCTGAAGCTCGGCGAAGTCGTCCAGATCGCCTCGTCCGGCGTGATGGTCTCCCCCTTCGACCGCTCCGCCGATGCCGGCGTCGGCGAGACGGTGACGATCGTCGGCCCGCTCGGCCTTGCGCCCGATGCGTCCTGGCATGGCCGAGCCATCGACGCGCTCTGCCGGCCGATCGACGGCTTCGGTCCCCTTGCGCCGGGAACGGCCGGCAAGGCGCGGTCCGCGCCGGCAGCCATGTCGCGCCAGCGCGTCGACAAGCCGTTCCGCACCGGCGTCAAGATCATCGATATCTTCACGCCACTCTGCTACGGCCAGCGCATGGGCGTCTTCGCCGGGTCCGGCGTCGGCAAGTCGACGCTTCTGGCGATGCTCGCCAATGCCGATGCGTTCGACACGGTCGTCGTGGCGCTGATCGGCGAGCGCGGACGCGAGGTCCGCGAATTTCTCGAAGACACGATCGGCAAGGCGATCCAGAAGACGGTCGCCGTCGTCTCGACCAGCGACGAGAGCGCGATGATGCGCCGGCGCGCGCCAGAAACGGCGATGAGCGTCGCTGAATATTTCCGCGCCCGCGGCGACCGGGTGCTCCTAGTCCTCGATTCGATCACGCGCTATGCCCATGCGCTGCGCGAGGTCGCGATCGCGGCCGGCGAGCCGCCCGTCGCGCGCGGCTATCCGGCATCCGTTTTCACCGACCTGCCCAAGCTCCTGGAGCGTGCCGGTCCCGGCCCCGCCGGCGAAGGCTCGATCACCGCCATCCTGTCGGTCCTGATCGACGGCGACGACCATAACGACCCCGTCGCCGACGCGACGCGCGGGATTCTCGACGGCCATGTCGTCCTCGAACGCACCATCGCCGAGCAGGGCCGCTATCCGCCCGTCGATCCGCTGGCATCGATTTCGCGTCTGAGTTCCAAGGCATGGTCGCCGGAGGAGCGCAAGCTGGTCACGATGCTGAAGGCGCTGATCGCCCGCTTCGAGGACACGCGCGACATCCGCCTTCTCGGGGGCTACCAGCCCGGCGCCGACCACGAGCTCGATCAGGCCGTGCGCCAGGTGCCGCTCGTCTATGCCGCGCTCGCCCAATCCCCGCACGACGGTCCGTCGAGAGACCCGTTCGCCGATCTGGCCACAGGTCTCAAGCCCAAGGAGCAAAACGTTGCAGCCGCTGCAAGCTGATCCTCACGACACGGCCTGGAAACGGTTCCTGCACCGGCGCGGGCTGACGAAGGGCGACCTCGTCATCACCGCGGGGGGCCTGGGCCTCGCCTTCGCCTGCGCCATCTTCCCATGGTACGTCTTTTTCAACCAGGAGAGTTTCGGCCCGCCCGAGATGCGCTTTTCGGGCAACATGACGCCCGGCCGCCCCGATGCCTCGACGGTTCAGCCGCCGCTCGCCATGTCACCGATGACGCCGGATGAGTTCCCGGTCATGGAACTCGACCTTTTCGCCACCGGCACGCCGGGCGCCGACGAGCCGCGCGAGGCGGTCGCCGACCAGCCCTTCCCCGGCGCGCTGCCGGTCTATCGCCTCGTCCACGTCGCCAATGGCCGCGCGATGATCGAGGACGATGGCGGCCTCTTCGTCGTCCAGCACGGCTCGATGCTGCCGGATGCGACCAGCGTGGCCTCGATCGAGCAACGCGAGGGCGAATGGGTGCTGGTCAACTCGAACGGCTCCGTCTTTACGGTCGAGTGACCGTCCGCAAGGCTGACGCAAGACTGGCCCGCTAGGTTCCCCGTCAAGATCGAGGAACATGTCATGCAACCAGTCAACCTGTTCTCGCTGGCTTCCGAGCAGGCCAAGTGGCTTTCCGTCCGCCAGGCGACCGTATCGGGCAACATCGCCAACGTGAATACGCCGGGCTATGCGTCGAAGGACGTCGAGCCGTTCGAGCAGGTGCTGTCGAACACGCGCGTCTCGTTGCAACAGACCCACGTCAACCACGTCTCGCTCGGCGCCACAAGCCAGGATTTCCAGATCCGAGAGAACGAGGTCTCCGGCGCCGAGTTGCCGTCGAAGAACACGGTGGCCATCGAGGAAGAACTGATGAAGGCGGGCGAAGTCCGCCGCGGGCTGGAGCTCAATACCGGCATCGTGAAGGCCTTCCACCGCATGTATCTGATGACGACGAGGACTTGAGCGCATGGACCCGCTTCTCACATCGATGAAGGTCGCCGCCTCCGGGCTCGGCGCACAGTCCGAAAGGCTGCGCATCGTCTCGGAGAACATGGCGAACGCCCAGTCGACCGCCTCGACGCCCGGAGCCGACCCGTTCCAGCGCAAGACGATCACCTTCGCGGCCGAACTCGACCGCGCCTCCGGCGGCTCCTTCGTCAACGTCACGTCCATCGCCAACGACCACACCGCTTTCCCGCTCGAATATCTTCCGGGACACGAGGCGGCGGATGAAAACGGCTATGTGCGGATGCCGAACGTCAACATGCTGATCGAAATGGCCGACATGCGCGAGGCCAATCGCGGCTATGACGCCAATCTGCAGGTCATCAAGCAGGCCCGCGAACTGATTTCCATGACTATCGACCTGATGCGGAGCACCTGATGCTGACAGCCATTCCCGGCCTTCTGAACGCGCAAGGGCCGGCCAAGCCCTTCGAGAGCAATTTCGCGCAGCCCGCGCAGGCGCCCTCCATCGGCCAGAGCTTCGCCGACGCGCTCGGCGACACGGCCATGGCGACCATCGGCAAGCTCCAGAACGCCGAGCAGGCCTCCTTCAAGGGGATGCAGGGCGGCCTTGAAACGCGCGAGGTGGTCGACGCGGTCATGAGCGCCGAACAGTCGCTCCAGGCTGCCATCGCGATTCGCGACAAGATCGTGAGTTCCTACCTCGAAATCAGCCGTATGCAGATCTGACGGAGAAGACCTGAATGAAAGCGCTCGCCATCGCGGCTACGGGGATGACGGCCCAGCAGGCCAATCTCGAAGTCATCGCCAACAACATCGCCAATCTGAACACGACCGGTTTCAAGCGCGCGCGCGCTGAATTCACCGATCTTCTCTATCAGGTCGACCGCTTGCAGGGCGTGCCGGCGCGCGCCGATACCGGCGCCGTGCCGGAGGGCGCCAGCTTCGGCCTCGGCGTCAAGCTCGCCGCCATCCGCAACGTCCACATGCAGGGCGCGCTCGCGACCACCGGCAACACGCACGACCTCGCCATCCAGGGCGGCGGCTGGTTCGAGATCGAGGGTCCGGACGGAGAAGTCCTCTACACCCGCGCCGGCGCGTTCAACCTCAACGCCGAGGGCGAGGTGGTGACGGTGCAGGGTATGCGCGTCCTGCCCAACATCGTGGTTCCGGAAAACGCGCTCGATTTCACGGTCAACGGGTCGGGCCAGGTGTTCGCGCGCATTCCCGGCCAGGACGAGCCGGCCGAACTCGGCCAGTTGAACCTCGTCGCCTTCGCCAATGACGCCGGCCTTGCGCCGCTCGGCGACAATCTCTTCCGCCAGACCGCCGCCTCCGGCGATCCGGTGCAGGGCCTGCCCGGCATTGCCGGTCTCGGCACGATCGCGCAGGGCTATCTCGAAAGCTCCAACGTCGATCCGGTTCGCGAGATCACCGAACTGATCAACGCCCAGCGCGGCTACGAGATGAACTCCAAGGTCATCACCACCGCCGACCAGATGGCGGCCACCGTCTCGCAGAACATGAGGTAGGACGCCATGTCGCGTCGCTTGATCGGCACCGCCTTCGCTGCTTTGGCCCTTTTCGCGCCGGCTTTCGCCGTTGCGCAGGAAACGGTCGTGGTGCCGACGCGCGTCATCTATCCCGGCCAGGAGATCGGCTTCGATCTGCTCGAAGTCGTGCCGCTGCGCCGGCAATTGCCCAATCCGTCGATCTATGCGCTCGAAATGGAAGAGTTCGCCGGCAAGGTGGCGAAAAACACGCTCCTTCCCGGCCGCATGGTCGCCGTCGCCGCGTTGCGCGAGGCTTATGTGGTCGAGGCCGGCAAGCCGGTCGAGATGCAGTTCGTGCAGGGCCCGCTGGTCATCTCCGTCACCGGCGTCCCGCTCCAGCCGGGTTCGGCAGGCGATGTCGTGCGCGTGCGCAATCTGGATTCCGGCGCCGTCGTTTCCGGCGTCGTGATGGCCGACGGCACCGTCCGGGTCTCCGCATCATGACGCGGTTCTGCATCACTTTCCTCGCAGCCATCATGGCCTTCGCCCTGCCGGCCGGCGCTGCGTCGCGCATCAAGGACGTCGCCACGCTGCAAAGCGCGCGCGACAACCAGCTCGTCGGCTACGGCCTCGTCATCGGCCTTCAGGGCACGGGCGACAGCCTGCGCAATTCGCCCTTCACCGAACAGTCGATCCGCGCGATGCTGGAAAATCTCGGCATCGCCTCGCAGGGCACGGCGGCGCGCTCGCGCAATGTCGCGGCCGTCATCGTCACCGCCAATCTGCCCGCTTTCGTCCAGTCGGGCGCCCGCATCGACGTCAACGTCTCCTCGATGGGCGACGCCGCATCGTTGCAGGGCGGAACGCTGGTCATGACCCCGCTGCGCGCACCGGACGGCGATATCTATGCCGTCGCGCAGGGCGGGATCATCGTGTCCGGCTTCACCGCGCAGGGCGCGGCAGAGACATTGACCCAGGGCGTGCCCACCGCCGGCCGCGTGCCCAACGGCGCCATCGTCGAGCGGCAGGTGCCCGGCTCGTTCAACGGTGACGCGACGCTGACGCTGCAATTGCGCAATCCAGATTTCTCGACCGCCGTGCGCATCACGGACGTGATCAACACCTATGCCCGTCAGCGCTTCGGCACCGCGGTCGCCGCCGAACAGGACGCGCGCACCGTGACCATCACGCGTCCCGCCAACATCTCGACCGCACGCTTCTACGCCGAGATCGAGAACCTCGCCGTCCAGTCCGACACGCCCGCCCGCGTGGTGGTCGATGAGCGCACCGGCACGATCGTCATCGGCCAGGATGTCAGGATCGCCAAGGTCGCCATCAGCCACGGGTCGCTCACGGTGCGCATCACCGAACTGCCGCAGGTCGTCCAGCCCGATCCCTTCACCGACGGCCAGACCGCGATCGAGGACTTCACCCAGATCGAGGCCGAGCAGCCCGACGCGCAGGTCGCGCTTCTGGACGGACCCAATCTCGAAGCGCTGGTCGCCGGTCTCAACCGCCTCGGCGTCAAGCCGGACGGCATCATCTCCATTCTCCAGGGCATCAAGACCGCCGGCGCGCTTCAGGCCGAGTTGGTCGTGCAATAGGCCGCGCAATGACACACCTGACCCTCTCCCAGACATTGCGGCTTGTCGCGGTCGCCGGCTGCCTGCTCGTCCTTGCCGGGCCTGCCGCGACGCAGGAAACGCCGGTCACTTCCAACGAGGTCGAGCGCTTCTGCACCAATATCGCCGATGCCGCGCGCGATCAGCGCTATGCGCTCCAGGCAGAGGAACTGCGCAGCCTCCAGGCCGAGGTCGATGCCCGCATCGCGGCGCTGGAGGAAAAGCGCGCCGAATACGAGGAATGGCTGCGCCGCCGCGAGACGTTCCTGGCCAAGGCGCGGGACAATGTCGTCGACATCTACGGCCGGATGCGCCCGGACGCGGCCGCCGAACGGCTGACGGAACTCGGGCCGGAGCTTGCCGCCGGCATCCTGATGAAGCTCGACGCCCGCAAGGCCGGGGTCATCATGAATGAAATGGAAACGAAGGCCGCCGCCGGCGTCACGTCGATCATGGCGAGCGCAGCGCGCGAGAAGGACCCGTCATGATCGTTCGCAACGGCATTGCCGCCTTTTCCCTGCTCATCGTCGCCGGCTGCTCGCAGACCGCCGAACTGGGCCGTGAGCCGAAGCTGACGCCGGTCGGCTACGGCGTCGTCTCAGGCACCAGGCAGACCATGACCTATCCCAATCCCGAAGCGCCGCAGGTGCGCCGCTCTTCCCTTTGGGACGACCGCCAGAGCCGGCTCTTCACCGATGCCCGCGCGCTCGACAATGGCGACATCCTGACGGTGCTGATCTCGATCGACGACCGGGCCGAGCTCAACAACGAGTCCGACCGCCGCCGCACATCGGCCCGCTCCATGGGACTTTCGGGCGACGCATCCTTCGAAGCGGCTTCGACCGGCGGCGGGCTCGACCTCACCGCGTCGGGCAACAGCCAGAGCGCCGGCCGGGGTTCGACCGAGCGTTCCGAGCAGATCAACATGCGCGTCGCCGCCGTCGTCACCGACGTCCTGCCCAACGGCAACCTGTTGATCATGGGTTCGCAGGAAGTGCGCGTGAACGCCGAACTGCGCATCCTCACCATCGCCGGCATCGTGCGCCCGTCGGATATCGGGGCGGAAAACACGATCTCGTACGAGCGCATCGCCGAGGCGCGCGTCTCCTATGGCGGGCGCGGCCGTCTTTCCGAAGTCCAGCAGCCGACCTGGGGGCAGCAGGTCGTCGATACCGTGCTGCCTTTCTAGGAGATCGCAATCATGGCCGCAGCGATCGAAGACAAGACGGGCGAAAAGAAGAAGGGCGGCTCCGTCATCGTGACGGGCATCGTCTTCCTCGTGCTGACGGCCGGCGCGGTCGGCGCGGGCTGGTTCCTCGGCGACATGCTGGGCGCCGAGGCCGGCGCTGCGAAAGCCGAAGCGGCCGAGGCGATGGCACAGGCCGAGGCCGGTGAGTACGAATCGAGCCTCGCGCTCATGCCGCTGCCCGCCATCACCACCGCGCTCGCCGCCCCGGCCGATGTCTGGGCTCGGCTCGAAACCACGCTTCTGTTCGAGGAAGCGATCGACGAAGCCGTGGGTGAGGCCGTGCATCAGGACATCCTGGCCTTCGTTCGCACGATCAAGCCGCACCAGATCGAGGGCGCTTCGGGCTATCGCCACTTCAAGGCCGATCTCGACGACATCGCCCGCATCCGCTCCGAGGGCAAGGTGAAGGGCGTCCTGATCCGCACGCTGCTGTTCGAATGAAACTCTTCGCTTACGCAATCGCATTCTTCTGGCTGACGGCACCGGCCGGAGCGCAGACGCTCGACCTCGGCGCGATCACCGGGCAGGCCGACGGCTCGACGGTCGGCACCATCATCCAGCTCTTCGGCATATTGACGGTGCTGTCCGTCGCGCCGGGCATCCTGATCATGGTGACGAGCTTCACCCGCTTCGTCATCGCCCTGTCGATCCTGCGCGCCGGCATGGGCCTGCCCTCGACGCCGGCGAACCTGATCCTGATCTCGCTGTCGCTGTTCATGACCTTCTACGTCATGTCGCCGACCTTCGACCGCGCGTGGCAGGACGGATTGCAGCCGCTGATCAACAACGAGATCAGCGAGGAGGACGCGGTCACCGAGATTGCCCAGCCCTTCCGCGAGTTCATGCTGCGCAATGTGCGCGATCAGGATCTCGCGCTTTTCGCCGACCTTGCCGCCGAGCGCGGCCAGGCAATCGCGGACGGCGACGTGGTAGACATGCGCATCCTCGTCCCCGCCTTCCTGATCTCGGAAATCCGGCGCGGCTTCGAGATCGGCTTCCTGATCGTCCTTCCCTTCCTCGTCATCGACCTGATCGTGGCGACCATCACCATGGCGATGGGCATGATGATGCTACCGCCGACCGTGGTCGCCCTGCCTTTCAAGATCCTGTTCTTCGTCCTGATCGACGGCTGGAATCTGCTCGTGGGAAGCCTCGTCAGATCGATTTCCTGAAAATAAGAAACCCGTTAAACATCTCGTTAAGACCTGGTGCCTATGAATCACCAGGCACGACGGACTGATCCTCTAGAGGGGTGGTCACAGGCATGATGCCGCTCCGTCGAACCGGTTCTTGAAGCCCGGTATGTCCCGTAGAGTTTTCTGTACACACAGGGGCAATTGATATGTCGAGCATTCTCACCAACACCTCCGCAATGACCGCTCTCCAGACGCTGCAGAGCACCAACAAGAATCTCGCGACGACGCAGAACCGCATCGCCACCGGCGAGCGCGTTTCGACCGCTTCGGACAACGCGGCCTACTGGTCGATCGCCACGGGCATGAAGGCGCAGGGCAGCGCGCTTTCCGCCGTCAAGGACTCGCTCGGCTTCGGCGCCGCCGTCGTCGACACCGCAGTCACCGGTCTCGAGGAAGGCATCAAGCTCGCCGAGCAGATCATGCAGAAATACGTCGCCCGCGAACAGGGCGGTGTCGACACGGCTGCGATCGACGCGGAAATCACCGAGCTGAAGGCGCAGATCACCGCGATCGCGACCTCGTCGGACTTCGAAGGCCAGAACCTGATTGCAACGGCTGGTGCCGCTGTCGACATCGTCTCGAGCTACACGGCTGCCGGCGGTGTGACCACCGTTACCGTGGCTGCATACGATCTCGAGGCCGAAGGCGCCACGATGATCGACGCAGCATCCTCGCAGACGGCTCTCGACAACATGCGCGGCGCTGCCGCGACGATGGGTGCCTCGAAGGCCCGCATCGACTCGCAGCTCGAGTTCACCGGCAAGCTCATGGACGCCATCGACCGCGGCGTGGGCGTTCTGGTCGATGCCGACATGAACGCAGAATCGGCTCGCCTTTCGGCTCTGCAGACACAGCAGCAGCTCGGCATCCAGGCGCTGTCGATCGCCAACCAGAACTCGCAGTCGATCCTGTCGCTCTTCCGCTAATAGCAAAAGCCGCGATGTGACATGGATCGGGCCGCGCTTGTCGCGGCCCGATTTCATTTTCGCACAAGCTTGAATGCCTAAGGTCCTCGCAACCCGTACTGCCGGAGCGCGAACCTTTGCCTGATCAGTTCAAGACCCTTCTCGACAATCTGCGCGCCTTCGGGCCCCAGAAACTCGCCATCATGGGCGGTGTCGGCGCCTTTGTCGTCGCGACCGTGATCGCGGCCTCGCTCTATCTGAACAAGCCGACCTACGAGACGCTCTATGTCGGCCTCGACCGGGGCGACATCAACCAGATCGGCATGGTGCTCGGCGAGAACGGGATCGATTTCGACGTCGGCAGCGACGGCACCACCGTCATGGTTCCCGTCGGCCGAACCGGCCCGGCCCGGATGCTGCTGGCCGAACGCGGCCTGCCGACCTCGACCAATGCCGGCTACGAGCTTTTCGACAATGTCGGCTCTTTCGGCCTCACCTCCTTCATGCAGCAGGTCACACGCGTGCGCGCGCTGGAAGGCGAGATCGCCCGCACCATCCAGTCGATCGCCGGCGTCAAGGCCGCACGCGTCCACATCGTCATGTCGGAGCGCGCCAATTTCCGCCGCGAGGAACAGCGCCCGTCGGCCTCCGTCGTCATCCGCACCGCGGGCAGCGACGCCACGCAGGCCGCGATGTCGATCCGGCACATGGTCGCCTCGGCCGTTCCCGGCCTTTCCGTCGAGGACGTGACGGTGCTGGATTCCGCGGGCACGCTGCTCGCGGCCGGCGACGATCCGAACAATATGGCTCTGACCCGCGCGATGGGCGTCGAGCGCTCGGTCGAGTCCCAGGTCGAGGACAATATCCGGCGCGCGCTGTCGCCCTATCTCGGCTACGACAATTTCCGCGCCTCGGTGAAGGCGGAGGTCAACACCGACAGCCAGCAGATCGAGGAAACGATCTTCGATCCCGAAAGCCGCGTCGAACGTTCGATGCAGGTCGTGCGCTCCAACGACCAGTCGAACCAGCGCGAGGCCACGCAGGCGGCAGGCGTTCAGCAGAATTTGCCCGAGGAACAGGCTGAGCCCGGCGCCGGCCCGGAATCCTCCGAGCAGCGCGAGCGCCGCGAGGAAACCACCAATTACGAGATCAATTCCAAGCGCATCGCCACCGTCTCGAACGGCTACACCGTCTCCAAGATGTCGATCGCCGTCGTCGTCAATCAGGCGCGGCTTGCCTCGGTGATCGGCGAGAATGCGACGCCCGAGCAGATCGAGACGCGGATCGCCGAAATCCGCAACGTGGTCGCCTCCGCCACCGGTTTTTCCGAAGCGCGCGGCGACGTCATCACCGTCTCCTCCGTCGAATTCATGGACGGTCTCGAAGGCGCCGAGCCGGTTGCGCAAAGCTGGATGGAGGCCGCCGGTCGCCACACCGGCACGATGATCAATGCGCTTGCCTTCGTCGTCGTCGTCTTCCTCGTCTCCTGGTTCGGCCTGCGCCCGATGACCGCCGCTCTCTCGCGTCCGCAGGAGGCCATCGCCGGTCCGTCCTTCGACGAGGTCCAGAACAGCCTCCCCGCGCCTGCCGAAGCGGCTGCCACGGATGCCTCGCAGGCTCTGCCCGGCCCCGCCCCCAGCAACGTGACCGACGACCTGCGCCGCAAATTGAGGCCCAATCCGCAAGAGCGCCTGGCGCGCATGGTCGACCTGAACGAGGAACGCACCGCGCTCATCCTGCGCAAATGGGCGCATAAGGAAGCGGCGTGATGCGCACGCAGGCCCTTTCCGACGCACTGCCCGATTTCGGCGCGGCGGCTCTTGCCCCGCGGGCATCCAGACCCGTGCGCGCACAGCCCCTGCCCGAGCCGCGCGGCTCTGCAACCAGCGATTCGGAATGGCAGGCGCGGCTCGACCGCGCCGTCGCCGAAACCGAGGCGCGCGTCGCGGCATCCATGCAGGAACGCCATGAAATCGAGCTGGAACGCCTGACGCAGACACATCGCGAAGAGATGGAAGGCCTGTCGCAGGATTTTGCCTCGACCATGGGCGCAGCGATATCCGCCCGCCTCCAGGAACTCGAAGACCGCGTGGTCGACCTGACCGCGACGGCGGCTGCGCGCCTGCTTTCGGGTGTCATGTCCGACGATTTGGGCCGCAGATCCGTGGCGCGCATGGTCGCGGTGATGCGTTCCGCGCTCGAGGATCGCGACGCGGTCAAGATCACCGTGCGCGGCCCGGCTTCGCTCTATGAGCCGTTGCGCCACGCCATGGGCGCATCCGCCGAACGGATGCGCTTCGTCGAGGCTCCCGGCGCGGACCTCTCCGTCTCGATCGACGAGACCGTCTATGAAACGCGGCTCGCCGAATGGTCCGGCGCGCTGTCCGAGGTGATCGCATGACTATGCCCGACGGCGACGATTCCAAGCGCGAGATCATCATCGTCAAGCGCCGGGGCGGCGATGACGACCACGGCCATCATGGCGGCGTGTGGAAGATCGCCTTCGCCGATTTCATGACCGCCATGATGTGCTTCTTCCTGGTGATGTGGCTGGTCAACGCCACGACCGAAGAAACGAAGGCGGCCGTCGCCAGCTATTTCAATCCCATGCGACTGGCCGATCCGGTGCCGAGTACGCAGCAACAGGAGACGCCCTCCGGCGGCTCGAACGAAAGTGTCGAGGGAAGCGCTGGCTGGGAAAACGAGAACCCGGCCGGCGACCGCAACGCCATGGCCGGTCCCGCGCAGGAGGGCAGCGCCCCCGGCCAGCGCGACCAGACCGAAACCAGCGACGCGCATCTTTTCGCCGATCCGTTCGCGGTTCTGGCCGAGATCGCCCAGCAGACCGCGACGATGCAGAACATCTCGGCGCGCGGCGATGGCGGCGCGCAGACCTCCGGCCCGGCGACCGGCGCGCAAGGCGGCGAATCCTATCGCGATCCGTTCGCGCCCGATTTCTGGTCCGAACAGGTGGCGATCCCCCCGCTTCCCGAGGCCGAACCGCTCGTGCTGGAAGAGGCGACCCCGCCGATGCCGCAGGCCCCGGCCATCGTCGAGGTGCCGGCCGTCGAGGAACTGGAAGGCGAAGAGGTCGCCGCGCTTGCAGCCCCGGCTCCGGAAGCGCCACAAGCGGTCAGCGCGGATGCCGCCGAGGCAGAGCCGCAGGGCGCAGCCCCCCAGGACGGCGCCGCCGAACGGATTGCAGAGACCTTGCGCTCGGACCTTGCCGAGGCTTTCGGCGAGGACAGCCAGCTCAACGAATCGATCACCGTCACGCCGGTCGACAAGGGCATCCTGATCTCGCTCACCGACGATCTCGAATATGGCATGTTCCAGGTCGGCTCGGCTGTGCCGGTGGGCCAGCTCGTGCGCGCGATGGAAAAGGTCGGCGCCGCGCTCGACCAGCGTCCCGGCAAGGTCTCCGTCATGGGCCATACCGACGGCCGCCCCTTCCGCAGCGCCGAATACGACAACTGGCGCCTGTCCACCGCCCGCGCGCACGCCGCCTACTACATGCTGGTGCGCGGCGGCCTGGACGAGACGCGCATCGGCGAGGTGGCCGGCTACGCGGACCGCCAGTTGAAGAATGCGGGCGACCCGCTCGACGGGCTCAACCGCCGGATCGAGATTCTGCTTGAGGTCGAGGGATGAGAACCGCGTTCGCCAGACTCGGCTTCTGCCTCGTCGCCTGCGGCGCGCTTGGCGGCGCGGCGCAGGCGGATTCGGCGCTTCAGCCCTTCCAGATGATCCGGTCCCTGCAACTGGTGCAGGACCGCATCGCCAATGGCGATCATGCGGCCCTGCCGATGCAGCGCAAGCTCCTGGAGATGGTCGACGAGCGGATGCGCAATGCGACGCCGGAAGACCTTGCCGAACCGCGCAACCTCTCCGCGCTGCTGATCTACGCCATGAGCGGCGGCAATCCCGTCACGCTCGATCTCGCCTTGTCGAAACTCGATCCCGAACACCCGTCCAAGCCGCTTGCCGACGCCTTGCGCGCCTATCTCGGCGGTGACTTCCAGTCGGCGCGAACGGTGCTCGCAACCATCGCGCCCGAGACGCTGGGCGACCACGCACCCTTCGTCGCGCTGGTCAAGGGAACGGTTCTGTCGAGCGACGAGCCGGATGCCGCCCTTGCAGATCTCGACACGGCGCGCCTGCTCGCGCCCGGCACGCTGGTGGAGGAAGCCGCGCTGCGCCGCACTCTTCTGGTCGCCGTCAGCGCGTCGAGGCCGGACGTTTTCGCCCGCACCTCCTCCGCCTATGTGCGACGCTTCCTGCGTTCGCCCTATGCAAGCCAGTTCGCCGAAGCCTTCGTCTCGGGTCTGGCCGCGATGCACGCCAGCCTCGATGCCGGCGAGATGGCGCAGGTCCTCGCCTGGATGACGCCCGAGCAGGCAGAGACGATCGCCCTGCGCATGTCGCGCCAGGCGGCGATCGCCAACGATCCGGTGATGATCGCCTTCGCCGAACGACTTGCCGAAGGCGAAGCGGGAGAGGACCCGCGCGCGCTCCTTTATTCGAGCCTTGGCGGCGTCGCCTCGCCGAAAGTCGAAGACACGCTGTCGACGCTGCGTTCCATCGACCGCTCACGGCTGTCGCAGGGCGACCGCGCGCTTCTCGATGCGGCGACCGACATCGCCCGGACGGTCGTCGACCGCCCGGAACTCGCTTCAACGGCGTCCTCGCCCACGATCCCGGCAGCGATGGACGCCGTCGAACCAAGCGAAACCGACAGCTACATCACCTCGACCCGCGCCAAGCTGGATGCGATCGATCGGCTTCTGGAGGACTCCGAATGATGCGTGTCATCGACATGGCCGGCGTGCAGGCAGTTTCAGGCCGCCCGCCTTTGGGCAAGGACGATGCTTCCGAAGCGAAGAACGCCTTCGGCGATCTTCTTGACCGCGAGACGAGCCCCGGCAAGGCACGCGGCAAGACCATGACGCAGGACATGCCCGACGAGGCCACATCGCGGTCCAAGGACGATGCGGGCGCAGAAAACAATGAGATGTTTCCACCAGCCGCATCGCCCCGGCCTGATGCCGAACGATCCGACAGGGGCCTGCCTGGCCAGGCCGCAGGCGAAGCTTCCAACGCCGATGCCGGCACCGCCTCCCGCAGTGATGCCGATGATCGCGAGATGAGGCTGCGCCCTGCCGGACGCGCCCGCATCGACTGGCTCGCTCTTCGGATGCCGAAGGGCGAGGATGCGTCCGCGGCCGAGCCTGACGAGCCGAGAGCCGGGAACGTCGTTCCCGTGCCGCCCGCTGACGATGCGTCCGTCACCATATCGCAGAACGTGACGGAAGAGCTCCCCGATGCCCGGCTGGCCGCCTCCGGGCCGCGACGCGACGAGCGCTCAATCGACGAGCGCGAGCGGCCATCGATCCGCACGGAGGCTTCGCGCGGCAATGTCGACGTGCCCGCGCGCATGTCCACGCCGGACGGGTCGGCCAGTGCAGGCGACGCCGCCGACCCCGGCTTGCGCGACATTGTCTCCAGATCGAAATCCGCAGCGCCTTCTGCCCGTCAGCCCTTCGCCTCGGCGTCCGGCGAACAGGCGCCCGACCCGTCGGCGAGGCCTGTCGCCACCTTGTCGGTCCAGACCGTGCCCGCCTTCGCAGCCAGCCTGCAAAGCCAGTCGCAAACCGTCGTCGGGGCGCTTCGCGACGAGGTGCCGGAGCTTGCCCGACCGGCCCCAACGACGGTCGGACAGCCCCAGACCGCCGAGCCGATGCGCGTCCTGAAAATCCAGCTTCACCCGCTGGAACTGGGTGTCGTCACGGCGCGCCTGTCGCTGCAAGGCGGCGAAATGAGCGTCGAGCTTCAGACGGAAACACGCGAGGCGGCCTCGAGGCTGTCCGTGGATTCCAACGAGATCGCCAAGGCGCTGCGCGGATTGGGCATCGAGATCGACCGCGTGACGGTCACGCAACAGCCATCGGGCAATATGCAGCCACAAGGCCAGCAGACCGGTTCCGAACGCAGCGGCGAGCGATTTGCAAATGAAGGCGATGCAGGCGGCCGTCAGAACGGCCAGCGTAGCGCGAACAATGGTGCAGGCGGTTTCGAGGGAGAGCGCAATGCGGGCGACAGCCAGAGCAGCCGCGGCGTTTACATTTAGCCTCCTCGCCGGCTCGCTTCCGGCAATCCCTGCCTTCGCCAATGCCTGCGAAGCGGAAATCCTGCGCGCCGCCGATCGGTACGACATCCCCGCCGGCATTCTCTACGCCGTCGGCCTGACGGAAACGGGACGCAAGGGTTCGATGCAACCCTATGCGATGAACATCGAGGGCAAGGCCGTATTCGCCGCATCGGCATCCGACGCCATCCGCCGCTTCATCGACGCCCGAACCGGCGGTGCGCGTCTCATCGATCTTGGCTGTATGCAGATCAACCATCGCTGGCATGGGAAGAAGTTCGCCTCGGTCGGGCAGATGCTGGAGCCCGCCCGCAATGTCGACTATGCCGCGCGTTTCCTTGTCGAGCTCAAGGCGCGGCACGAAAGCTGGTCGATGGCGGTCGCGCGCTACCATGCCGGCCCCGACAACGACCCCGCCCAGAAGCGATATGTATGCAGGGTGATCGCCAATATGGTCGCCACCGGATTCGGCCGCTGGACCCCGCAGGCAAGGCAGTTCTGCGACCCCTGAACCGGCCTGGAATCGAATCCCCAATTCTGACCTACAAGAATTCGAGGTTGTGCCCGATTCGCATGAAGCGTTAACCATAACGCACGAGATTGATTAACTGATTCGGAGGGCGGCCGATGATCGTGATCGTGGACGAGCGCGACCTTGTGAAGGACGGCTACCACTCACTTTTCAACAGGGAAGGCGTTGCAAGCGTAGGCTTCGGCGCACGCGAGTTCGGCGAGTGGGTCGAAAGCGCGGCAGACGAGGATATCGGCGCGGTGCGCGCGGTTCTCCTCGGCGATTGCGACACCGAGGTCGCCTCGCCGGCGCGCATCCGCGACCGGACGAGCGCTCCCGTGATCGCTCTTTCCGAACAGCCTTCGCTGGAAAACACGCTGAAGCTGTTCGAGGCCGGCGTCGACGATGTGGTCAGGAAGCCGATCCACATCCGCGAGATCCTGGCCCGCATCGCCGCGATCCGCCGCCGTGCGCAGGACGAGGCGACCTTCACCGATATCGGCCAGTTGCGCATCTTCCTCGACGGGCGCGACCCGCAGGTTGCCGGCCAGCCCTTGCCGCTGCCGCGCCGCGAGCGCCGCATCCTGGAATATCTGGCGTGCAATGGCGGGCGCCGGGTCACCAAGACGCAGATCTTCAACGCGATCTATGGCGTCTTCGACGAGGAGGTCGAGGAGAACGTTGTGGAAAGCCACATCTCGAAGCTTCGCAAGAAGCTGCGCGAAAAGCTGGGCGCGGACCCGATCGATTCCAAGCGCTTCCTTGGCTACCAGTTGGTCGCCTGAGAGAGACAGCCTCCAGTCTCGCGCAAGCCGTCGGGCTTATGCTGGCTCAAGGCAGATCGTGAACCTCGGGAGACCGGAATGAGCCTTTACGGAATGATGCGCACGGGCGTATCGGGTATGAATGCGCAATCGAACCGTCTGGGCACGGTGGCTGACAACATCTCGAACTCCGGCACCATGGGCTACAAGCGCGCCTATACGGAATTTTCGGCGCTGATCCTGCCGAGCGAGAACGGCACCTATTCGTCGGGCGCGGTCAAGACGACCGTCCGCAACTCGATCGCCGACCAGGGGCTCTTGCAGTTCACCTCGTCGACCACCGACATCGCCATCCAGGGCGACGGCTTCTTCCTCGTGCAGAACGCCGCCGGCGACCAGTTCATGACGCGCGCAGGCTCCTTCGTGCCCGATGCGCAGGGCCGCCTCGTCAACGCCGCCGGCTTCTATCTTCTCGGCACCACCAACACGGCCACCGGCCTGACGCCGGACGATCTCGAAGTCGTCTCGATCTCGTCGACCGGGCTCACGGCCTCGCCCTCGACCGAAGGCGCGTTTTCTCCGAACCTGCCGGCGCTTGCAGATGTCGTCACCGATCCGGCAGCACTGCCGAGCGCCAATCCCGATCCGGCTGTCACCGCCCCGCAATTCAGCGGCAAGACATCGATGACGGTCTATACCGGCATCGGCGAAGAGAAGGTCATCGACGTCTATTTCGCCAAAACCGGCCCGAACACCTGGGAAGCGGTCGCCTATGATGCCAGCCTTGCCTCGCCCGATGGCGGTTTCCCCTACGGAGGCCCGGCGCTGGGCACCGCGGCACTGACATTCGACCCCTCGGATGGTTCGCTGGACCCGGCGAGCGACCAGTCTCTCGACTTCACGGTTCCCGGCGGCGAAGCCTTCACGCTCTCGCTGGCCGGCACTCAGTCGCTCGCCGCGGACTATACCGCCCGCGCGCCTGCCGTGAACGGCAGCGGCACCGGCGGCTTCGACGAGATTTCGATCGATCTCGACGGCATGGTCTCGGCGCTGAACAAGAACGGTTCGGTCATCAATCTCTTCCGCATTCCGATCGCCACCGTCACCAGCCCGGACCGCCTGACGACGCTGCCCGGCAACGTCTATCAGGCGAACAACGGCTCGGGCGGCATGACGATCGGCGTCGCAACCACCTCGAACTTCGGCGAAATCGTCGCCGGCGCCCTCGAAGGCTCCAATGTCGACATCGCCGAGGAACTGACGAGCATGATCGAATCGCAGCGCAACTACACCGCAAATTCGAAAGTCTTCCAGACGGGCGCTGACCTTCTGGACGTCCTGGTCAACCTGAAGCGTTAGGACCGGGCGTCATGCCCGGCTGAAGTGGGAAATGTCACTATCGTCTGTCCTGAACACCGCGCAGTCGTCGCTGACCAACACGTCACGGCAGACAAGCGTCGTCTCCCGCAACATCACCAACGCCTACAACACCGACTACACGCGGCGTCAGGCGGTGCTGGCAAGCACCGCCCCCGGCGCTCGAGTCGTCTCGATCACCCGCGCGGCCGATGCCGCCTTGATGCGCCAGAACTCGGACGCCCTGTCCGTCTGGCACGCGCAAAACACGCTGATGACCGGGTTCGAGCGGCTGAGCCTTTCGGTCAACGGCGTCGACAACGCCACCTCGCCGGCCATGCGCATGGGCGAGTTGCAGATGGCGTTGCAGACCTATTCGGCCTCGCCAGGTGATCGCAGCCTCGCGGTCAACGTCGTCAATTCGGCCGGCGACATGGTGCGTTCGCTGAATGGCGGCACCGAGGCGATCCAGCAATTGCGCACCGACGCCGACGTCGAAATCAAGCAGTCGGTCGACAAGCTGAACTCGCTTCTGGCCGATCTCGAAAAGATCAACACGGACGTCATGACGGCGACGCGGCTCGGCCGCGATGCGTCGGAATCGCTCGACCTGCGCGACGGCGTCGTCAAGCAGATCTCCGAACTCGTCCCCGTCACCACGCAGTTGCGCGGCGACAACGACATGGTGATCTTCACCAAGGACGGCGTCACGCTCTTCGAGACGGTCGCCCGCAAGGCCACCTTCGAGGCCTCGCCCATGCTGCTTGCCGGCCAGGACGGCAAGCAGGTCTATATCGACGGCGTGCCGCTTGCGGCCGGCCAGGGCGGCGACACCGACGCGGGCGGCACGATCGCCGGCCTGCTCCAGCTTCGCGACACGGTCGCACCGCAGATGCAGACCCAGCTCGACGAAATCGCGCGGGCGCTCGTCGACGCCTTCGGGCAGGCGAGCGGTGACGATGGCCTGTTTACCTGGGCCGATCCCGCCGGCGAACTGAGCGCTTCGACGATCGTCGTCAACGACCTTTACGAGACGGACCCGACGGCGGTTCGGGACGGAACGGGCGGGACGCTCAATCCCGACGGCAATGCAGGGTTCACCGACGAGATCGGACGTCTGCTTGAAGGTTTCGACGCCGACCGCACCTTCGACCCCGCGGGCGGAGTCGAAGGCGCGACCAGCCTGTCCACCTATTCGTCGGCCTCGATCTCGTGGCTGGAAAGCCTTCGCCAGTTATCTTCCGTCGCCGCCGAGAAGAAGAATGCGACGCTTTCCCGGACATCGGAAGCCCTGTCCAACAAGACCGGCGTCAACATCGACGACGAGCTGGCCAAGCTTCTCGAACTCGAACAATCCTATGCGGCCTCCGCCAAGCTGATGCAGACCGCGAACGACATGCTGTCCACTTTGATGGCGACGGTGAGGTAGTCCCATGAAAGCGATGTCCGTTTCCTCCAACGCCGTCAGTCAGGCGCTTCGCCTGCAAGTGGCGCGCGCTCAGGCCGAGATGATCCGCGCCGAGAAGGAGGTCACCACCGGCCAGGTCGCCGATCGGGGCCTGCATCTGGGCGTGCGCACCGGCCAGTCCGTCTCGCTCGACCGCGACATCGCGCGGCTGGACAACATCAAGAGCACCAACGGCATCGCCACAGCCCGTCTCGATGCCACGCAGGATGCGCTCGGCGAGACGCGCGAAGTCGCCCAGCAGATGCTGGGCATGTTGACGACCATGCTCAACGGCGCCCTCGAACCGGCAGTGCCGCGCACCCAGGCCCGGTCGATGCTCGAGACGATGAACTCGGTCATCAACACGACCGTCAACGGCGATTACATCTTTGCCGGCACCAACACCGACATACGCCCGCTGGCCGATTTCACCGATCCCACCTCGACCGCGCGCGCCGCCTTCGACGGGGTCGCCGCCGGCCTGACCGATCCGATCGACGGGGCGCAGATGGCGACGTTTCTCGCCGACCTGGAGACCCAGATGTTCGGCGCCGGATGGCAGCCGGCGTGGTCGCAGGCCAGCGACGCGACGATCCAGAGCCGCATCGCGCTCGGGGAAACCGCGCAGACCTCCGTTTCGGCCAACGAGGAAGGCATCCGAAAGCTTGCCATGGCATCGGCCATTGTCTTCGGGCTCGTCGACCGCGACATGGACTCGGACGCCTACAGCCTCCTGACCGAAAAGGCCGTCGAACTGACCTCGGGAGCGATCAACGACATCACGGCCGTTCAGTCGCAGGTCGGCCTTGTCCAGGGCCGCGTGACGCAGGCCAACGACCGCCTCACACTCCAGGCGGACCTGTTCAAGCGGACACAGATCGACATGGTCGGCGTCGACCCGTTCGAGGCCAGCACGCGACTGACCTCGCTCCTGGCGCAGGTCGAGACGTCCTACACCCTGACCGCCCGTATCCAGCAGCTTTCGCTGCTCAAATTCATGTCCTGACGACCCATGGCCTCTAACGCTAACGTCACTCGCATAGAAAGATCGGCCTGCTGATGTACCAATTCGCCTACGCTGACATTCAGACAGATTCCGTCGCGGATGCGCGGGACCGCGAAAAGCAGGTGCTCGCCCGATCCATCGACCTTCTGGTCGAAGCCCGCGACGCCGGCCCGCGCTCGATGAAGTCCATCGAGGCGATCTACTTCATGAACCGCGTCTGGACCTCGTTCATCGAGGATCTGGGCTCCGCGGAGAATGCGCTTCCCAAGGAACTGCGCGCCAACCTCATCTCGATCGGCCTGTGGCTGTTGCGCGAAGGCGAGGAAATCCGCCAGGGTCGCTCGGAAAATTTCGACGGCCTGATCGAGATCTCGGAAATCATCCGGGACGGCCTGCAATGAAGAACACCTTGAAGATCACGCTCAAGCCCGGCGAGAAGATCTATGTCAACGGCGCCGTGATCCGCACCGACCGCAAGGTCTCGCTCGAATTCATGAACGACGTGCAGTTCCTGCTCGAAAACCACGTCATGCAGCCCGAAGCGGCGCGCACGCCCTTGCGCCAGCTCTATTTCATCGTCCAGATCATGCTGATCAGCCCGCAGGAGGCGGACGACGCGCGCGCCATGTTCCGCAAGTCGCTGCCGCGCCTGATCGACTCTTTCTCGTCCGACGCCATCAGGGCCGATCTGAAGCAGATCGACCAGCTCGTCGCGGAGGGCCAGGTCTACGAGGCGATGAAGATGCTGCGCGGCCTCTTCCCGCGCGAGGACGAAATTCTTGGTGTGACGCCGCTCAGGCCGCGGCCCGCGCCCGAACCCCAATTGCTCGCCGGAGAATGACGCGATGAACGTTGCAGCCCTGACCAGCGCCAGCCAGGCGAGCCCGACCAGCGCCGCCAGCGCCGCCACTGTCGATTACGAATCCTTCCTCAAGCTTCTCGTCGCGCAGATGAAGAACCAGGACCCGACAGCGCCGATGGAATCGACGGAATACGTCGCCCAGCTCGCGACCTTCAGCCAGGTCGAGCAGCAGGTGCAGATGAACAAGAAGCTCGACGACATCCTGCAAGCCTCGGCCCTGTCGCAGGCAAGCAGCCTGATCGGCCGCGAGGTCGTCAGTCATGACGGTTCGGTCACCGGCACGGTCAAGGAGATCAAGCTCTTTTCGGACGGTGTCGTCGCCGTGCTGGAATCGGGCGGCCAGATCCCGATCCTGCCCGGCGTCACCATCCGCTGATTCGAAAGGCGGCCGCCCGCAATGAATGAGGCCGACGCCCTCGATATCGTTCAGTACGCGATCTGGGTGGTGCTCGTCGCGTCGAGCCCGGCCGTCGTTGTCGGCATGGCGGTCGGCGTCGGCATTGCGCTCGTCCAGGCGCTGACGCAGGTTCAGGAAATCACGCTGACCTTCGTGCCGAAGATCGTCGCGATCCTCTTGACGGTCGCGCTTACCGGCCCTTTCGTCGGGGCGCAGATCTCCTCCTTCTCGACCGTGATCTTCCAGCGCATCGAAAGCGGGTTCTGACGGGTTTGCGATGAGCGTCGTCCCGGAATGGCGATGACGCGTCAGCGTCGGCGCCGTATCCGGGACCCATTCCGTGAGGTTCCAATCCACGGAATGGATCCCGGTACTCATCTCGCTATGCTCGATTTCGGCCGGGATGACGCCCGCGCTCTGCCACGTCCCCCTCACCCCCGCACCTTTCGCGCAAGCTTCATCCTCTAGCGTCCTGCCATTCCGGTCGCGTTGCGGCCGCATCTGGCATGGACGAATCTTATGGCGATGAACGAAGCACTGGGCGCGGCGCCGGTCCGCAACAATGGCCGCGACATCGGGTTCGCCTTCGGCATCATCGTCATCCTGGCCGTTCTCTTCCTGCCGATCCCGGCCTTTCTAATCGATCTCGGCCTTGCCTTTTCCATCGCGGTCTCCGTCCTTGTGCTGATGGTGTCGCTGTGGATTCAGCGCCCGCTGGAATTCTCCGCCTTCCCGACCGTCCTTCTGATCGTCACCATGCTGCGCCTGTCGCTCAACATCGCGACGACGCGCGTGATCTTGAGCCACGGCAATGAGGGAACCAATGCGGCCGGCCACGTCATCGGCGGCTTCGCCAATCTCGTCATGGCCGGCGATTTCGTCATCGGCCTGATCGTCTTCCTGATCCTGATCGTGGTGAACTTCATCGTCATCACCAAGGGCGCGACGCGCATCGCAGAGGTCGGCGCGCGCTTCACCCTCGACGCCATCCCCGGCAAGCAGATGTCGATCGACGCCGATCTTTCGGCCGGGCTCATCAACGAGAAGGAAGCCCAGCTTCGCCGCCGCGAACTGGAAGAGGAATCCTCCTTCTTCGGCTCCATGGACGGTGCGTCGAAATTCGTCCGCGGCGACGCGATCGCCGGCCTCATCATCACCGCCATCAACATCGTCGGCGGCATCGCCATCGGCTACGCCCGCCACGACATGCAGATCGGCGAAGCGGCCGACGTCTTCGTCAAGCTGTCGGTCGGCGATGGCCTGGTCACGCAGATCCCCGCGCTCATCGTCTCGCTCGCCGCGGGCCTCCTCGTCTCCAAGGGCGGCACGCGCGGCTCGACCGACAAGGCCGTCTTCGGCCAGCTCGGCGCCTATCCGCGCGCACTCTTCGTCGCCGCCGTCCTGCTCCTGACGCTCGGCCTGATGCCGGGCCTGCCCTTTTTGCCCTTCGCGTTCCTCGGCGGCGCGCTCGCCGGCCTCGCTTATGTCATTCCCCGCCAGCGCCAGCGCGACAAGGACGCTGCGCGGGCCATCGAGCAGAAGCATCAGGCGGACAAGGACGAAGAGGAAAAGCAGTCGGTCAAGTCGTCGCTGCGCACCGCCGAGGTCGAACTCCTGATCGGCAAGCAGCTTTCGACCAAACTCCTGACCTCCCATCAGGAACTCGCCTTCCGCATGGGCAAGATGCGCAAGAAGTTCGCCGCCCAGTACGGCTTCGTCGTTCCCGAAGTGAAGCTGACCGACGATTTCTCGATCCCGCCGAAGAGCTATCAGATCAAGATTCACGGCACCGTCGTCGCCGAATACCAGATGCGGGTCGGCGAGTTGATGGTGCTCGTCGGCACCGGCGAGATGCCGCAACTGCCCGGCGAGGAGGTGCGCGAACCCGCCTTCGGAATGCGCGCCTTCTCGGTGCCCGAAATGTTCGCCGAGGACGTCAAGCGCGAGAAGCTGACCGGCGTCGACAACATGTCGGTCCTGCTCACGCATCTTTCCGAGGTCATCCGCAACAATCTGCCCCAGCTTCTGTCCTACAAGGACATGAAGGCGCTGCTTGAGCGGCAGGACCCCGAATACAAGAAGCTCGCCGACGAAATCTGCACCTCGCACATCACCTATCCCGGTCTCCAGGCCGTGCTCAAGCTTCTGCTGGCCGAGCGCATCTCGATCCGCAACCTGCATCTGATCATCGAGGCCATCGCCGAGATCGCGCCGCATGTGCGTCGCACCGAGCAGATCGTCGAGCATGTGCGCATCCGCATGGCGCAGCAGATCTGCGGCGATCTGGCCGAAGGCGGCGTGCTCAAGGTCATGCGCCTCGGCAATCGCTGGGACCTCGCCTTCCACCAGAGCCTCAAGCGCGACGCCAAGGGCGAGGTGCGCGAGTTCGACATCGATCCGCGCCAGCTCGAGGAGTTCGGCGACCAGGCATCGAAGGCGATCCGCGAACAGATGGAAAAGGGCGAGCGCTTCGTCGTCGTCGCCGCGCCCGAGGCCCGCCCCTATGTCCGCATGATCGTCGAGCGCCTGTTCTCCACCTTGCCCGTCCTCTCCCATGTCGAGATCGCGCGCGGCGTCGAGATCAAGGTGCTCGGTTCAATTTCTTAAGGGGTGCCGAGATTTGGGTATGCGCGCGCCGAAAATGGCCGATTTCGAGAACCGGAGCGGAGTGTACTTTTGGGTACATGAGCACCGGAAGCGCAGAAAGCTGCTGTTTGCAGGCCGCGCAGGCCTGAATATCGGCACCCCCTAGCCATGGATTTGCCGGCCTCCCTCGACGCCATCGTCATCGCCGCCTTCCTGGCGTTCTGCCGGATCGGCGCCTGCTTCATGCTGATGCCGGGTCTGTCGAGCATCCGCGTGCCGATGCAGATCCGTCTCTTTACCGCCGCCGCCGTCACGTTCGCGCTGCTTGCGCATCTGTGGGATTTTCTCGTTCCGTTCGTTTCCTCGCGGCCGGACGCGCTCCTGCTCCTGATCGTGTCGGAAGTGCTGATCGGCGCGCTGATCGGTCTCCTGGCGCGCTTCTATCTTCTCGCCGTCCAGTTCATCGGCGCGGCGATGGGAATGATGTCGGGCTTCAACGCCATGGGCGCCGTCGCCATCGAGGAACCGGACCCGCAAGGCGCGCTCGGCGCCATCATCTCGCTGTCGGTCCTGCTTTTGCTTTTCGTCTTCAACTTCCACCACGAGATCATCCGCGCGCTGGTGGATTCCTACGCCGTCGCGCCGGTCGAAACGCTCTACAATCCCGCCTCCGCGCTGGCCGACATGTCGGACACGCTGTCGGAAGCATTCATGGTGATGCTGCGTCTCGGCTCGCCTTTCATCGCCTATGCGATCCTGGTCAATCTGGCCATCGGGCTGGTCAACAAGCTGACACCGCAGATTCCGATCTACTTCGTGTCGCTGCCCTTCGTTCTGGCTGGCGGCCTGATCCTCGCCTGGTTCGCCATCGGTCCGTTCCTGTCGCTGGCGATCGACGGCTTCCTTCCATCCACGATTGCGAGGTAGCGATGTCGCGCCGCACCGACCGCCTCACCAAGGTTCTCGTTCTTCAGGAAAAACTGAAGGAACTGCACGAGACGCGTCAGGCGATGCACACGGCGAATGCGCGCTTCGCAGCGCAGGAAGCAGAAGACGTCGTCGACGCGTTCAATGCCGAAGGCTCGCTGTCGAGCGTCTTTCCCGAAATCTACCATGCCCGCGTGGCATCGGCGACGGCGGCCAAGCAGCGGCATCTGGCCAACGCCCATGTCGAGGGGCTGCGCGTCGCCAAGGCGTCCGCGCGTGTCGATGCGGTAGGTCGCGAGGTCACGATTTCACGCCGAGCCGACGAGCGTTTCGCCGAGGAACGCGACCAGACCGAAGCGCTCTCACGACAGCCGGCAAAGACGAAGTAAGGCTGCCACAAGCTTCCTGAACGATAGTCCATCCAGACCGAATGGAGGAATTTCTTGGCCATCAGCCCGCCTGTCGACATCGTGCTGGACGTTGCGCGCGCCGCGAGCGCCGATGACGTCGCCGCCGCACGCGAGCGCCTCGCCGCACGCGCCACGACGACGGCGCCAAGCTTCGAGATCGCCGCACCGGCCGCACCGTTCCCGGCAAAGGATGCGGATGCGACACCCGAGGCCTTCAGGAAGTTCGAGGCGATGATGCTGCAAAGCTTCATCCAGTCGATGCTGCCGGAGGAAAGCGAAGCGGTGTTCGGCAAGGGGCTGGCCGGCGACATGTGGCGCTCGATGATGGCCGAGAAGATCGCCGGCGTGATGGCCGATAGCGGCGGCATCGGCGTCGCCGACCGCATCTTGAAGAATTATTACGGCCGCGGCGAGGACCAGGCCGCACTCGATACAGCCGGCCGGTCGCTGGTCACGCAATCGATCCTGCACGAAGCCCAGCGCATGGCGCTGCAGCCGGGCCGGAGCGACGCGGACGCGTCCCTGTTCGACAGTTAAGCACTTTGCGATGGTTTTAGGATTGCCACGATGACGAGTTTGCCAGCACCCGTACTTCATTCTGCGCCACGTCTGCGTGGCGGCGCCGCGCCGGCCGATCTCGGCGCCATTCTCGCCCGCATCGAAGAGGCGGTCGAGACGGAAACGGCCGGTATCCGCAGCGACATGAATTTCGACATCGCCGCGTCGAATGCGCGCAAGAGCCGTCACCTCTACGATCTGACCCGCGCACTCAGGGGACAGGACGACGCGGCGCTCGTCGCCTCGTTCCGGCCCGAGATCGAGCGCCTGCGCGACAAGCTCGCCGTCAATCAGGGCGTCATCGTCGCCCATCTCGAAGCCGTCACCGAAGTTGCGACCCTGGTCAAGACCGCCTTGCAGGACGCCGAAGCCGACGGCACCTATTCGCAGGCCGAATTTCCCGAGGTGAAACGCAGATGATCAAGCTCGTCGCCGCCGCAATCTGGATCGCCGCCGCCACCGCGGGTTCCGTCTTCTACGCCTTCCAACAGGCCGGCGAGGTCGAGGCGGCAGCACCCGCGCCCGAAGCCGGCGCTTTTGGCGGGCTCGACTATGTCCGGCTCAACGTCGTCTCCGTCCCGCAATTGAAGAATGGCGAGGTCGAGGGTTATTTCCTCGCCCGCCTCGTCTTCACCGCACCTGCCGAGCGGCTGAAACAGCTCGTCCTACCCGCCGATGCGATGCTCACCGACGCGGTCTACACCAAGCTTTACGGCGACCCCTCGGTCGATTTCTCCAAGGTCGACGCGCTCGACCTTGACGCCTTCCGCTCAGGATTGCGCGACGCGGTCAACGCCAGGATCGGCGAGGATCTGATCACCGAAGTGCTGGTCGAGCAGGTCGATTTCCTGTCGAAGGCCGACATCCGCAGGGCGAGCTTCCGCGGTTGGGACAGCGCCGCCGCAGCCGCGCAGACCGAGCCGAAGCAGGCCGAAGGCGGCAGCGGGCATTGATGTGGTGCCTCGAGGTTTTTCCGAATTGCCCCCCACCCTTCATCCCTCCCCACAAGGGGGAGGGAGGGCACCGGCGTCGATGCCAACCGTCAAACTTGGTGTCAAGCTGAAGGGTAGGCCGATACCCCAACGACTCCCTCCCCCTTGCGGGGAGGGATAAAGGGTGGGGGTTTCCTTCGAAAAAACCTCCAGACACCCTACCTGAAATTCGGCTTCCGCTTCTCCAGAAACGCCATCAGCCCTTCCTTCGCGTCCGCCCCCGTCTGCGACAGCGCCGCAGAAAGGCTCTCGGCATAAAGCCCGTCGGCGCGCGACATGTCGTTGATGCGCGCGATCGACTGGATGATGAGGTAGTTCACCAGCGAGGCATTGTCGGCGATGTCATCAGCAAGTGAGAAAGCCTTCGCCAGCCCCTCGCCTTCGCCGACGAGATAATGCGCCAGCCCCAGCCGCTCGCCTTCTTCGGCCGAGTAAAGCCGGCCGGTCAGCATCATCTCGGTCATCCGGTCCGGCCCGATGATGCGGCCGACGCGCACGGTCGCGCCGCCGCCGACGAAGATGCCGCGCTTGCCCTCGGGCAACTGGAACTTCGCCGAAGGCTCGGCGACCCGCACATGCGTCGCCGCAGCGATCTCCAGCCCGCCGCCCATCACCGCCCCGGTCAGCACCGAGACCACCGGCACGCCCGAAAGCTGGATCTTGTCCATGATCGCGTGCCAGCCGCGCGAATGGCGCAGCACTTCGGCCGCCTCGCGTTCGGACTGCTCGCCAAGGTCGAGGCCGGCCGAAAAATGCCCGCCCTCGCCCGAAAGGACGATCGCGCGCACGCATTGCGGAACATCGGAGAAGAACGCGTCGAGCGCAGCCAGCGTCGCATCGTTGATCGCGTTGCGCTTGGCCGGACGATTGAAGGCCAGATGCGCGATCCGCCCATCTATCTTCACCCGCAGCACGTCGCCCGCTCCGCCCTTCGACGCACCCGTCATCGCATTCATGTCGATTTCCCTCGCCGGCGGCCCGTCCCCGCCTTTTTCCGCTTGAATAAATTGTTTTGTATCATAACAATTCGATTTCGTTCAAGCTGGCGCGGAGGAAACCGGCCGCTTGTCTCGGCAAATCTGTCTGGGAGGACATCATGAAGCTCGTCAAGACCGCAATTCTGGCTGCGCTCGTCGGCACATCGACTGGCGCCTATGCGCAGGAAGAGGTGAACCTTCGCCTCGCTCACTGGCTGCCGCCGACCCATCCGGTGCAGGAAATCGCCATGACCGACTGGATTCAGTCGATCTCCGAAGCCTCCGAAGGGCGCATCGGCATCACCATCTTCCCGTCGAGCCAGCTCGGCGCGCCGGCCGACCATTACGACATGACGCGCGACGGCATCGCCGACATCGGCTACGTCAATCCCGGCTACAATGCCGGCCGCTTCCCCATCTACGGCCTCGCCGAAGTGCCGTTCCACGTTTCCAATGCCAAGAGCGGCGCGGTGGCGCTGCACGAATGGTACGATCCGATTGCCGAGACCGAGATGTCGGAAGTCTATTTCTGCCTGATCAACCCGCACGATCCGGGCACGATCCATTCGAAGACCGAGGTCAAGGTGCCCGAGGACATTCGCGGCAAGAACATCCGTCCCGCCCATGCGACCATGGCGAAGTTCGTCGCCCGCCTCGGCGGCACGTCGATCCAGGTCTCCGCGCCCGAGGCCCGCGAGGCGATTGCGCGCGGCACCGCCGATGCGATGACCTTCCCCTGGAACTCGATCTACATCTTCGGCATCGATTCGGAGACCAAGTATCATCTCGACATGCCGTTCTACATCTCCTCGCAGATGCTGCTCTTCAACAAGTCCGTATATGACGGCCTGTCGGATGAGAACCGCCAGGTAATCGACGATCACTGCACGCCCGAATGGTCTGGCCGCTTCTCCGAGGGTTGGGCCGACAACGAGGCGTCGGGCCGCGACAAGATGATCGCCGACGACAGCCACACGCTCTACGAACCGACCGAAGAGGAAATCCAGCTCTGGCGTGATGCGGCCGCCCCGCTGCTCGACGACTGGCGCGCGGAAGTGACCGCCGTCGGCGGCAATCCCGACGAGCTTTACGAAAGCTACCGCGAAGCGCTGAACCGCAACGACGCGCTTTACGAATGACGGACGGACTGCGCCTCGCGCATCTGTGCGACCTGAAGGTCGAGCTCGCCGCACCGGTCGAGCTCGGCCTTTCCCCACGCGGGCGCCGCCGGATGATCCCCATCGTCGGCGGCGTCGTGACGGGCGCGCGGCTCTCCGGCCGCATCCTGAACCTCGGCGCCGACTGGCAGACGATCTTCGCCGACGGTTCGGCCGAACTCGACACGCGCTATGCGATGGAGACGCAGGACGGCGCCGTCATCGACATCCGCAATTTCGGCTACCGCCACGGTCCGGCCGAGGTGCTGGAATCGCTGGCGAAAGGCGAAATTGTCGATCCGTCGCGCTATTATATGCGCACGCAGCCGCGATTCGAGACGGGCGATCCGCGTTATTCTTGGCTGAACCGGACAATCTTCGTCGGCACTGGGGCGCGCGAGGCCGACTGCGTGAAGATCGCATTCTACGAGGTCCTATGAGCGTTGCCAGCACGAGACCGCCCGAAACCGCCAGGCGCGGACGTCCGCGCCTCGACGAGTTGACGTCTGCCGATGTGGCAGGCATTCCCGCACTGGAAACGATCATCGGCTACCGGCTGCGCCGCGCGCAGCTCTACGTCTTCCAGGATTTTATCGAGAATTTCACGCGCATGAAGCTGCGTCCGGCCGAGTTTTCGGTGCTCTCGGTCATGGCCCGCCGGCCGGGCCTCAAGCAGACCGAGATCGCGGAGGAACTGGGCATCAAGCGCGCCAATTTCGTCGCGCTAATGGACAGCCTTGAAAAGCGGGGACTTGCTGAACGGCGCAAGGCCGACACCGACAAGCGCTCCCATTCGCTGCACCTGACGCCCGAAGGCGTGAAATTCGTGCGCAAGATGATGGCGGTGTGGACCGCGCATGAAGAGCGGCTGGTGGAAAAGCTGGGCGGTCCGCAAGAGCGGGACCGGCTGATCGAACTGCTGGATCGGATCGTCGCGCCCGACTAACCCTTCAGCGCGGCCACCACCTCGTCCGGCATGGCGACGGCCTTGATGCGCGACGCATCCTCCGGGTCCCTGCCCGTCCACACCCGCGTTTCATGCGCCTCGATGGCGAGTTTGCCGTTTTTCAAGACGCGGTGCGCAACGTCGAAGCTCGACCGGCGGATGTCCTTGATCGTGCTTTCGATGGCGATGATGTCGCCATAGCGCGAGGGGATCGAGAACTTCGCGCCTGTGTCGACCATGGGAATGCCGACGATGCCGAATTTCTTCGTCCAGGCGAGCTTCTTCATGCCGAGCCCCTTTTCGAGGAGATAGGCCGTCGATGCGTCGAACATGGCGAAATAGCGCGGATAGAAAACAATCCCCGCCGCATCGCAATCGCCCCACTCGATCTCTACGTCGCGCGTGTTGGTCAGCATTTGTGTACCTCTCACTTGTAGGTCGTGATCCGTCGCACCCCCCTCTGGCCTGCCGGCCATCTCCCCCTCAAGGGGGGAGATCACGCGCGACATCTTTTCCGCCATTCTTAATCCGGTTGAGCACGACGAGGACGAGACTGATCTCCCCCCTTGAGGGGGAGATGTCCGGCAGGACAGAGGGGGTATCGTCGAGCGCCGCCCTAAGCCACATTCTCCACCAGCACCGCGATCCCCTGCCCGCCGCCGATACACGCCGACGCGATGCCATACCGCCCGCCCGAGCGCTGCAATTCCCGCGCCACCGTCGTCGTGATGCGAATGCCCGTCGCACCCAGCGGATGGCCGATGGCGATCGCGCCGCCATTGACGTTGGTCTTTTCCTCGTCGAGCCCGAGTTCGCGAATGCATGCCATGATCTGCGCCCCGAACGCCTCGTTGATCTCCACACGATCGATCCGGTCGAGCGTCAGGCCGGCTTCCTCCAGCACGGCGCGGATCGCCGGCACCGGGCCGATACCCATGATGTGCGGCGGCACGCCGACGCTCGCCCCGGCGACGATCCGCGCGATCGGCCGGATGCCGTTCTTCTCCGCCTGCCGCTTCGAGCCGACCAGCGAGGCCGCCGCGCCGTCGACGACCGCCGACGAGTTGCCGCCCGTCTGGACGCCGCCGAACGCGGGCCGAATCTTCGCCAGCGCCTCATAGGGCGAAACGCGGATGTGGCTGTCCGCCGTCACCGCCTCGACCTTGCGCGGCAGGCGAATCCAGCGGTCGTTGAAGCCGTCGACCGAGAAGGTTTCGCTCGTCACTTCCACGATCTCGCCGGCAAGAAAGCCGCTCTCCTGCGCCTTCACCGCGCGCCCGAAGGAGCGTTCGGCGAAGTGGTCCACTTCTTCGCGCGTGATCTGGTAGTCGCGGGCCAGATTCTCGGCCGTGTCGCCCATCGTGCAGGAACAGGCCGGATCGAGCAGTGCTTCCCAGAGAAAATCCTTGAACGCGACCTGGCCTAGTCTGAAGCCGTTGCGGTGGGTGTAGGCGGCGACGGGGTTGCGGCTCATCGATTCCGCGCCCGCGCACAGCACCACGCCTGCCCGCTCCTGCTCCACCATGTCGGCGGCCTGCAGGATCACCTCGATCCCGGTGCCGCAGATGCGCTGGACGAGATGGGCCGGCCGGTCGACCGGCACGCCGGCATAGAGCCCGATATGGCGCGGCGTCATGTAAGCGTCGAACGAGGCCTGCGCCATCGAGCCGGCGATCGTCGTGTCGATCTCATCGGGCGAAATGCCCGTCTTTTCGATCACGCTGCGCGCGGCCTTGATGCCGAGATCGATCGGCGACACCTCGGCGAATGCGCCCGTATAGTCGACGAAGGGGGTGCGGATGCCGTCATAGAGCCAGGCATCCTCGAAGGAATAGCGAAGTCCGCGATGCTGGGTCATGAGGCTGCCTTTCGGTTGGCGATGAGGACATGGGCCGGCGACGGCTCGGCATAGAGATCGTCGACGAGGCCGGCCCGCGCGGCCATCACGGCGCGCTGGTTGATCGAGCCCTTGTCGGTCACTTCATGCTTGTCGATCGACGGAGCCGTGTCGAGGATGATCGCGCGCGCGACGAGGTTCGAGCTTCCGGTGGATCTGCCCGCCAGCGCATCGAGCCGCTTCTGGATCTCCGCGCGGACAGCCGGATGGCGCGCGACGGTCTTTTCGTCGACACCGCCAAGCGTCGCGTCGAGCTTGCGCGCGGCGTCGAAGTCCAGCAGCAGCAGCGCGCCGATATGGTTGGCGTTGAGCCCGGTCAGCACCACGTCGCGCACAAAGGGCGCGCAGCCCGAAATCAGTCCGGCCCGGACACCCGCCATGTTCACCCACGTCCCGGTCGACAGCTTGAAATCCTCAGACACGCGCCCGTCGAACAGGAAGCCCTTGTTGACGTCTTGCGGGTCGACGAATTTCAGCGCGTCGCCGATCTTGTAGAAGCCTTCCTCGTCGAAGCACTCGGCCGTCTTGTCCGGCTGGCGCCAGTAGCCCGGCGTGATGCTGGGGCCCTTCAGCCGCAGTTCCAGCTTTTCGCCGTCCGGGATCAGCTTCAGTTCCAGCCCCGGTGCCGGCAGCCCCACCTCGCCCGGCCGCCCCACCGGCCATGTGGTGGTCGAGGCGAAGGGCGCGGTCTCGGTCGAGCCGTAGCCGGTGACGATCATGATCTTGTGGCCGGTCGTCTCGACCGCCAGCCGTTCGAGCGCATCCCACACATGCTGCGCCAGCCCCGCGCCGGCATATTGCAGAAGCTCGACTTTGGAGAAGAAGGTCAAGCGCAGCCGGTCGTTCTTCGACAGATGCTCGGCCAGCATCTCGAAGCCCTTCGGCACGTTGAAATAGAGCGTCGGCGCGACCTCCTCGAGATTGCGCACGGTTTTCAGGATGCCCGCCGGCGTCGGATTGCCGTCGTCGATATAGAGCGTCCCGCCATTGTGGAGCGCGATGCCGAAATTGTGGTTGCCGCCTGCCGTGTGGTTCCACGGCAGCCAGTCCACCATCACCGGCGGCTTGTCCTTGAGGAAGGCGAGCGCGGTCGCGATCATCACCTGGTTGCACGCCATCATCCGGTGCGTGTTGATCACCGCCTTCGGCATTCCGGTCGAGCCGGACGTGAACAGGAATTTTGCAATCGTATCGCCCGACAGTCCCGCTTCCGCCGCCTCGACGGCATCGGTCGGCGCGGTCGCCAACAGGTCATCAAACGTCGTCGCTTCCCGCCCCGCCGGCGCACCGCGCGCAACGACCAGTTCCATGTCCGGCGCCATCACCGCGTCGAGCGCCTTGGCGAACGGCGCACCGTCGGCCGCGAAAACCAGACCCGGCGTCAACAGCGAGAAGATGTGCTTCAGTTTGGCATGATCGCTCGAAACCAGCGAATAGGCAGGCGACACCGGCGCATAGGCAATCCCCGCCATCATCGCGCCCAGCGCCACAAGCCCGTGCTCGATCGAATTGCCCGACAGGATCACGACCGGCCGCTCGGTCGAAAGGTCGCGGTCGATCAGCGCCTGCGCGATCGCGCGGATCTGCGCCAGAACCTCTGAATAGGTGAGCCTTCGCCATTCCCCGTCCGACCCGCGATCAGCGAGAAACACGCGATCGGGCGCGACGTCCGCCCAGTGCCGCAGCCTGTCGATCAGCGAGCGCGGATAGGGGTCGAGCACGGCCTTTGCACGCACGCGGATGACATCGCCCTCGCGGCTCATCTCGGCCGCCAGTTCACCCATGTTCACCGGGCGCAGTCCCGGCATCGAAACGATCGGCATCGGTCTCCTCCCGATTATTGTTATGCGTGATAACAATATCCGCCGTTCATCGCAAGACGGCTGGCATCACGCCGAATGTCGTTGACGTAAACGTCAATCGACTGCTACGCATCAACCAAGCCATTCTTCCAAAGGAGTTTCGAAATGGACACGCAGGCGATTGCCGCCAAGATGCGCGAAAAGGTTGCCACGTCCGGCTTCGACCGTTCGGTCAAGTTCGACATGGGCGACGAGGTCATCGTCATCGACGGCCAGAACGTGTCGACCACCGACGCGCCGGCCGACTGCACGATCAGGATCTCCAAGGAGAACTTCCAAGAGCTGATCGCCGGCGAACTCAATCCGACCGCCGCCTTCATGACCGGCAAGATCAAGGTCGAGGGCGACATGTCCGTCGCCATGCAGCTCAGCCAGTTGATCTGACAGCGTCCCTCCCAGGACATACATGAGAAAGGCGGCTCTCGGGCCGCCTTTTTCCTATGCTGCCTTGCGAACCCGCTCGCGCACGATCCTGCGCCCGGCAGGCGCCAACGTACCGCACGCGCCGTCGAGCGCCCCTTCGGCAAGCTCCAGCCCCAGCAACCGGTGCCGCTCATACGGGCCCGGCATGGCAAGCTCGCCGGTCTTCTCCGCCGAAAATCCGAACCGCTCATAGTAGGCCGCATCGCCGACAAGCAGGATCGAGCCATGCCCGAGCCGCTTTGCCTCGCCAATCGCATGACGCATGAGCGCCGACCCGATGCCGGCCGACTTCGCCTCCGGATCGACGGCCAGCGGTCCGAGCAGAAGCGCCTTGTCGGGACGCGTTGCCGCGAGGCGACCCCCACCCTTTATCCCTCCCCACAAGGGGGAGGGAGTCGCAAGCGCCCCGCCTACGGCTTCACCGAAACTGCTGCCGACAGGAAGCGCACGGCGTGGCTGCCCTCCCTCCCCCTTGTGGGGAGGGATAAAGGGTGGGGGTGCTGCGCCCGTGCCATCGAACGCAACATCCCACAACCGCACCGTGCCGACGACCGCCCCGAACGCATCCCGCGCGACAAACGCCAGTCCCTCGGCCGGCAAACGCCCGCGGCGCAGCTTTTCCGACGATTTCTTCTTCCACCGCGGCCCCATGGCCCGGTCGAGCAGCGCATCGCGCGCGGGAATGTCGATTGCCGTCTCGGCGGCAATCGTGAACTGCGCCACCGGCGCAAGATTGTCCTGATGAAATTCCATCTCCACGATCCTTCACGAGCGGAGGTCTGTTCCACAAGCGAGCCTGCCGGCAGTTCCCTGCCGACAGGCTGATCCGAAGCCGCCGAAGCGGCCTCAAATCACGTAGGATCGCAGCGGCTCGAAGCCGTTGAAGGCGACCGAGGCGTAGGTCGTGGTGTAGGCGCCGGTGCCTTCGATCAGCACTTCGTCGCCGATGGTCAGCGTCAGCGGCAGCGGGTACGGCGTCTTTTCGTACATAACGTCGGCCGAATCGCAGGTCGGGCCGGCGAGCACGCACGGCGCCTTTTCGTCGCCGTCCCGCTCGGTCGTGATGGGATAGCGGATCGCCTCGTCCATCGTCTCTGCGAGACCGCCGAACTTGCCGATGTCGAGGAACACCCAGCGCACATTGTCGTTGTCGGCCTTCTTGGAGATCAGCACGACTTCCGACTTGATGGTGCCGGCATTGCCGACCATGCCGCGGCCCGGCTCGATGATCGTCTCCGGCAGACGGTTGCCGAAATGCTTGGACAGCGACTGGAAGATCGACTGGCCATAGGCCTGCGCGGTCGGCACGTCCTTCAGGTAACGCGTCGGGAAACCGCCGCCCATATTGACCATCTTGAGCAGGATGCCTTCCTCAGCGAGGCGCGCGAACACGGCCTTCGCATCGCCGAGCGCCTTGTCCCAGGCGCCGAGGTCGGTCTGCTGCGAGCCGACATGGAACGAGACGCCATAGGCGGCAAGGCCCAGCCGGTTGGCGTGGCGAAGCACGTCGACGGCCATCGCCGGCACGCAGCCGAACTTGCGCGACAGCGGCCATTCGGCGCCTTCGCCGTCGGTCAGAACGCGGCAGAACACGCGCGCGCCGGGGGCTGCGCGGGCGATCTTCTCGACTTCCTCGACGCAATCGACGGCGAAGAGATCGATGCCGAGTTCATGGGCGCGCGCGATGTCGCGCTCCTTCTTGATCGTGTTGCCGAAGGAGATGCGGCTGGCCGGTGCGCCGGCATCCATCGCCATCTCGATCTCGGTCACCGAGGCGGTGTCGAAGGACGAGCCGAGACCGGCCAGAAGGCGCAGGATTTCCGGCGCCGGATTGGCCTTCACGGCATAATAGATCTTCGATTCCGGCAGCGCCTTTTCGAAGGCGTGGAAATTGTCTGCGACGACGTCGAGATCGACGACGAGGCAGGGACCGGCGGGACGGCGGGTGGCGAGGAAGTCGAGGACGCGCTGCGTGGCCATGTTGGTCTCCAATCGCGGCAAAAGCCGCTTCATCAAGGCTCGGAGCGTCGGCGCGCGGCCATCGGCTCCGAATGGACAAAGGCGTGATGCGACGTGTCACGGTCCGACCGGTGGAGACACCGGACCTTGAACATGCGCTTCGCGCGGCGATGAGCGAACGCCTTTGGGCGAAAGCTCGCTTTGTCTGCCTCAGCTTTGGAGAATGCCTCCGCACTGCCGGCAATGAGGGTGTGCCTCTTTGAGTACCCCGGTCTTTGGACAACCGGGAAAACACCAGAAAGGCCCGCACCGTCGTTGCTTCAAGATGTCCTCGGACTGGCGGTTGGCCGACAGACCGACTGGAGGGGTTAGTTCCAGGTACCTTACCGGTTCCCTCACCATTCGAGGGTCGGCGGACACCCACAGGCACGTGCGACTTTGGGCAAGGCGTACATAGGCAAGATCATCGATTCGTTCAACGAAAAACTGCAACCTCCTTGAAAAACCGGGCGCACTGAACGACCTTGCGGTTAACGTCAAACGAGATTGAACGATGATTTCGACACGCGACGACCTGAATGCCTTCCTCGACTATCCTCAGATCGATGTTCCCCATGCCGCGAGCGGCCCGCTCGCCGGCCTGACACTAGGCGTCAAGGACATCTACGATGTGGCCGGCCACCCGACAGGCGGTGGCAATCCGCAGTTTCCAGGCGCCTCGAAACCGGCCACTGCCACCGCCCCCTCGGTGGTGAAGCTGCTCGACGCCGGAGCGGTCTATCTCGGCAAGACGCAGACCGAGGAACTGACCTTTTCGCTGATCGGCCAGAACGTCCATTTCCCTCACCCCGTCAATCCGAAGGCGCCGGGCCGCGTCACGGGCGGCTCGTCCTCCGGCTCCGCCGCAGCCGTTGCCGGCGGCTTGTGCGACATCGCCACCGCGTCCGATACGGGCGGTTCGGTGCGCGGCCCGGCCAGCTTCTGCGGTCTGATCGGCCTGCGCGCGACCCATGGCCGGCTGTCGCTCGAAAAGACGATGCCGCTCGCCCCCAGCCTCGACGTCTTCGGCTGGTACGCGAAGGACGCCGCGACCTATGAAAAGGTCGCGGATGTCATGCTTGGCGAAGCGCCCGCCTCGCTGCCGAATTTCCGTCCGCTCCGCCTCGCCGCCTTCGACGCGCTCGTGATCGGCCCCGACGAAGCAGCCGAATACGCCCGCATGGTCGGGATCGTCGAATCCGTCCTCGGCGCATTGCGCGAAGCCCCTGCCCTGTCATTGTCCGTCGACGATCTCTACTGGACGTTCCGCCGCATCCAGGCCTACGAGGCCTGGGCCGTGCATGGCGATTTCGTCTCGAAGACCGAAAACATGGACCCCGCCGTGCGCGCCCGCTTCGAATTCGGAAAGACGCTCGGCTGCGAGATCGCGACCGAGGAGACGAAGAAGCGGGCCGCCTTCCGCGCCGAACTCGAAACGCTTCTTGGCGAAAACGGCCTTCTGATCCTTCCGACCATGCCCGGCGCCGCGCCGAAAAGCGCGTCCACCGGCGACGAACTGCTCGACTATCGCGAGCGCGCGCTGCGGCTTCTGTGCCTTTCCGGCCTCTCCGGCCTGCCGCAGATCACGCTCCCGCTCGGCACGGTCGACGGAGCGCCCTTCGGCCTCTCGCTCATCGGCCCACGCGACGCCGACCGCACCCTGGTCGCACTCGCCACCCGCATCATGGACGGCATTTGATGGACACCCTCACCCGTATGCGCGCTTTCATCGACGTGGTGGAGGCGGAAGGGTTTTCGGCCGCCGCGCGCAAGATCGGCCGTTCCAAGGCGCTCCTGTCGAAATATGTCCGCGAACTGGAAGACGAGCTTGGCGCGCTGCTCCTGAACCGCACCACCCGCCAGTTCTCGCTTACCGAAGCCGGCCACACCTATTTCAAGCGCGCCTCCGAACTCGTCCGCGAGATCGACAGCCTTGCCGAAAGCGTGCGCGAATCGTCCGGCGACGTGAAGGGCCGCATCAAGCTGACCGCGCCGCGCACCTTCGGCGATGCGGCGATCGGCAGATCGCTGGTCGATTTCGCCAAGGCCCATCCCGAAATCACGCTCGAAATCCATCTCGACGACCGCTTCGTCGATCTCGTCGAGGAAGGCTTCGATCTCGCCATCCGCATCACGCGCCTGGCCGATTCCTCGATGATCGCAAAGCGGCTCTCGCCCTTTCAGATCCGCATCTGCGGCTCACCCGAACTTCTGGGACGCGTTGGAACGCCCACGCTGCCTTCCGAACTCGCCAAGCTGCCCTGCATCATCGACACCAATGGCCGCTGGCTGTCCAACTGGCCGTTCCGGCGCGACAATGGCGAGATGACCAGCGTCGCCGTTTCCGGTCCGATCGAGGTCAACAGCCCGCTGGCAACGCGCGCCGCCGCCGTGGCCGGCCTCGGCTTCGCGCCCTTGCCCGATTTCATCGCCGCGCCGGCGCTGGCGAGCGGCGAACTCGTCTCGGTCCTTGACGATTACGTGCCGCGCGACGGCGGAATCTATGCGGTCTATCCCCACCGCCGCTATCTGCCGGCCAAGATTCGCGTCTTCGTCGACTTCCTTGCGCATTGGTTCAAGGAGCACGAGCGCCGCTGACCGCGCGGTCAAGATTGCGCTCCCCAATCTTGCCGCGATTCTGCTAGAGTCTGCCGGCGCAAATCACCGAGGGGCATGATGGCGATCCGCATCCGATCTTTTCTGCTGGGCGCTTGCGCGCTTTGCGCCACGGCGGCGCCCGCGCTTGCCCATCCGCACGTCTTCGCCGAGGCCCGGCTGGAAATCGCCACCGAGGACGCAAAGGTCGAGGCGCTGCGCCATGTCTGGCGCTTCGACGACCTGTTTTCCTCGACTGTCATTTTCGAGTTCGACCAGAACAAGGATTTGAAGCTCGACGCTGAAGAGCTCGAAATGGTCGGCTCCGTGATCCTCGAATCGCTTGCCGAATTCGGCTATTTCCAGTTCGTGACGGCGAACGGCAAGGACATCGAAATGAGCCCGCCGGATCGGATCGTCGCCACGCTGGAAGACCAGCAGCTCCTGATCCTCTTCGAATCGAGCCCGAAGGAAGAACTGCCGCTCGACGGCAATCTCCATTTCGGCGTCTACGACCCGACATTCTACACCGCGATCGATTTCTACGACGACGCCAACCTCGTCGTCGCCTCGATGCCCGATGCCTGTTCGAAGGAAGTCGTGCGTCCCGACCCGGACGAAGCGCTTGCCCAGAACCAGCAATCACTGACCGAGACGTTCTTCACCGAGCCCGGCGGCGTCGATTATTCCAAGCTCTTCGCCACGCGCCTTGAAATCTCCTGCGGAGCGGCCGGATGATGCAAGTGTCCAAAGGCACCGTGCGCGTCTTTTTCGCCACCGTCGCGCTCGTCTATGTCGCGACGCACTTCCTTGGCCACGCCCATGCGCAAAGCTCGCTCGGCATCGGCGCGGCGGAAGTCGCGACGCCTTCGACGGGCATGTTCGCCGGCACGCTCAACTGGATCAACGCGCAGCAGCAGGACTTTTACCGCTCGCTGACCGGCGCGCTGCGTTCCATGCGCGACGGTGGCTCCGGCGTCTGGCTTCTGGTCGGCCTCTCCTTCGCCTATGGCATCTTCCACGCCGCTGGCCCCGGCCACGGCAAGGCGGTCATCTCGTCCTACATGCTGGCAAATGAAGTCGCGCTGAGGCGCGGCGTCATGCTGTCCTTCGTCTCGGCCATGCTGCAAGCCGTCACCGCCATCGCCGTCATGGGCACGGTCTATCTCATGCTGCGCGGCACCGCCGTCTCGATGACCGACGCGACGCGCTTCCTCGAGATCGCAAGCTTCGCGCTCGTCGCCGCCTTCGGTGCCTGGCTTTTGTGGAAGAAGGCCGGACCGCCGCTCGCCGGGCTGCTCTGGGGCCGACCCGTCCGCGCGCTGTCGGCCGCAATCCACGACCATGCCCATCACCATCATCACGATCACGGCGAAGCCTGCACGCATGATCACCATCATGATCACGCCCACAGCCAAGCACACGTCCATCACGACGCCGTCTGCTCGACCTGCGGCCATTCGCACGCGCCGGACCCCGCGCTCCTGTCAGGCGACCGCTTCGACTGGAAGACGGCATGGGCCGCCATCGTCGCGGTCGGGATGCGCCCCTGCACCGGCGCGCTCGTCGTCCTGTCCTTCGCTTTCCTCAACGGTCTATGGCTCGGGGGATTGCTCTCCGTCTTCGCGATGGCGATCGGCACGGCCATCACCGTCTCGATCCTCGCCACCATGGCGGTTCTGGCCAAGAACTGGGCCGTCGCCTTCGCCGGCGACGGGCGCACCGGCAACCGCGTTCACATGACGATCGAGATCGCCGGCGCCGCATTCGTCTTCCTATTGGGCGTGACGCTCCTGACGGCGAGCTTGAGCGTCTGATCACCAGGCGTCATCCCGGAAGCCGGATCGGCGCGAAGCGACGGCCGGCTATCCGGGACCCATCCCGTGCCCTCGAACCTCACGGAATGGCTTCCGGCTCTCGCCTCGCTGCGCTCGGACTTAGACTCCTTCACGTTTTGACGGAAGCGTATCCTGCGTTGGCGATATAGTTCTGGCATTCGAGAGCGTCGATAGTTTCGACGAGGGTGCCGATGTGGCGCCAAGTGTCTTCAACGGTTCGCTTCT
>JAESGM010000166.1_pt1 | contig 134779 bp, 123 predicted proteins | sample 9269721 | NCBI WGS metagenome assembly JAESGM01 (sample SAMN15720920, study PRJNA650825) | algae metagenome | isolation source: Komarekiella atlantica HA4396-MV6 and co-occurring heterotrophs from... | place: USA: Theobald House, Kauai, HI | collected 2009-07-29 | reverse complement strand
TCAACGAAACCGTCTCGCGTCTGTCGTCGACGGTTCGGACGATCCAGGTGACGGCGGGCGATGTCGGGTTGGCCTCGCGCGAGATCAACACGGGCGCCGACGATCTCTCGAAGCGCACCGAGGACCAGGCCTCCTCGCTGGAGGAGACCGCCGCCACGACCGAGGAGCTCGCCGCCTCGGTCAAGGCCTCGGCCCAGGCCTCGAAACAGGCCGCCGCGATCGCCCAGGAGGCGATGCAGGCGGCCGAGGGCGGCGGCGTCATCGCCGGGCGCGCCGTCGAGGCCATGGCCCGCATCGAGGCCGCCTCGAAGAAGATCTCCGACATCATCCGGGTGATCGACGACATCGCCTTCCAGACCAATTTGCTCGCACTCAACGCCGCCGTCGAGGCGGCCCGCGCCGGCGATGCCGGCAAGGGTTTTGCCGTCGTCGCCTCCGAGGTGCGCACCCTGGCGCAGCGCTCCGGCGCCGCCGCCAAGGACATCTCCGGCCTGATCTCCTCCTCCAATGCCGAGGTCGGCGAGGGCGTCACCCTGGTGCGCCAGGCCGGCGGCGCCCTGACCGAGATCCTCGAGGCCTCGCGCAAGGTCTCGGCCACCATCGCCGAGATCTCGACCGCCGCGGGCGAGCAGGCCAACGGCATCGACGAGATGAGCCAGGCCGTCGCCCATCTCGACGAGATGACGCAGGCCAATGCGGCCCTCGCCGAGGAGAGCGCCGCCTCGGCCGCTTCGCTGACCCAGCGCATCGGCCAGCTCAACAGCCTCGTCGCCGCCTTCCGCACCGGCCCGCAGCAGCCCGGTGAAACGAAGGCGCAGGCCCAGGCGCAAGTCCAGCCCGCCGCCGCGCCGTCCGCCCGGGCGCCGGTGCAAGCCGCCGCCGCGCCCTATGCGCCGCCCCGGCGACGTGCCGCCGACCATGATGCGATCGCGGCCGGCGCGGGCTCCGAGCCCGAGCGCCTGCGCCTGCTCGCCGAGGCCGCCTTCGCCCAGACCAGGGCCGAACCCAAGCGCGCCCCCGCCAGGAAGATCGCCAATGGACGCGACGATGCCGGATGGGAGGAGTTCTGAGGCGGGGCGGGATGTGGGCCGCGGCTCAGGCCTCGCGGCTTGCCGTCATCATGACCCCGGCGATGTCGTCGTAGAGTTCCTGCCAGGCGCGCTCGGTGGCGGGCGTGCAGGCGGGGCCCAGGGACTGGCGCAAGGTCCAGAGCAGCGCCTCTCGGGCCACGGCATAGTGCCGGTCCTCGACGCCGTAGCCCTTATGCCGTCGCCCGAGACGGTCGAGCAGGATCGTCAATCCTTCGCGGTCGTTGAGCGTCGCCATCGCCACCGTGAGCGTCTCGATCAGCTTCTCGGCCTGCATGGCGAGATCGGTCCTGAACATGACGCGGGTGTCGGGCGCGATGGCGAACAGGCGCTCATAGAAGAGCGCGACCGTTTCGGCCTTGCGGCGATGCAGATGCGCGAAGCTGTCCCTGATGAGCGTGATCTGCTCGGGCATCATGCTCGACCCTCCGGCTGGCGTTCCCGATGTCCGCGCTATCGGCGATGATCGGCGGCAAGCCGGTTCGCAGCCGCCGTCGAGACCGACCATACATGGCCCGAGCCGCTCGTAGCATTGGGCTTTCGCCGCATAGTTTAGAAATTGTCGAACGAGGCCGCTGGCGCCGCGGCGCACCCAGCTAGGACATATGGGCGAGCAGCCCCAGGCGCTCGCGCCGCCACCAGCGCCAGAGCATCAGCACGGCGACGACCGTCAGGCCGATGGCGAGGCCGATCCAGATGCCGCTGCCGGCGAGCGGCGTCCAGAAGCCGAGAGCGGCCGAGAGCGGCAGCCCGATGCCCCAATAGCCGATGCCGGCGAGGATCATCGGCACGCGCGTGTCGCGCAGGCCGCGCAGGATGCTGGAGCCGACCACCTGCGCGCCGTCGGCGATCTGGAAGATCGCCGCGAAGAGCAGGAAGCGGATGGCGAGTTCCGCCACCGCCGCCGAGCCCGGCTTGCTCGCATCGAGGAAGGGGCCGACCAGGAGACCTGGCGCAAACAGCATCACCAGCGCCGTCAGCGCCATGAACGAGACCGCCAGCACGATCGCGGTCGTGCCGGCCCGCCTGATGCCCTCGCGATCGCCCGCGCCATAGGCCCGCCCGACGCGCACGGTGCCCGCCTGGCCGATGCCCATCGGCACCATGAAGGTCAGCGACGCGATCTGGATCGCGATCGCATGCGCCGCGAGCGAAGCCGGGCCGATCAGCCCCATCAGGAAGGCCGCGCCGTTGAAGATGATGACCTCGAAGGCGAGCGCCAGGCCGATCGGCAGGCCGAGCCGCCAGAAGGCGCGATAGCGCGGCCAGTCGGAGACCCAGAAGCGTCCGAACAGGCGGAAGCGCCGAAAGCGCCGGTCGAGCGAGACGACGATGGCCAGGCCCAGGAACATCAGGGTCGAGGACAAAGCGGTGGCGAGGCCGGAGCCGGGCAGGCCGAGCGCCGGGAAGCCGAGCCGCCCGAACATCAGGCACCAATTGGCCAGCACGTTGAAGGCGACCGCGAACAGGACCACCGCGAAGGCCCAGAACGGACGCTGGAGCGCGGCGACGAAGCCTCTCAGCACGAGGTAGCAAAAGAAGGGCAGGAGGCTCCATTGCAGCGTTCGGACATAGCTAGCCGCAGCCGCGGAGAGCGCCGGGTCCTGCCCCATCGCGAGCAGGATCGCCTCGCCCTGCCACAGGAACAGCCACATCGGCCCGACCAGCGTCGCCGCCGCCCAGAAACCCTGGCGCACCGTGCGCCGCACCTCGCGGACCGCATGCCGGTTCCGTCCGAGCTCGATCGAGATCATCGGCGCGACGGCGGCCATGATGCCGATGCCGAAGATCAGCACGGCCATGTAGAGATTGGAGCCGAGCGCTCCGGCGGCGAGCGAGTCGGGGCCGAGATGGCCCATCATGATCACGTCGGTCGCGGTCATCGCGGTCTGCGCGACATTGGTCAGCACCATCGGCCAGCTCAGGGCGAGCATGGCCTTGGCTTCAGCGAGCCAGGGCTGGGTGCGCGGTGCGTGAAGGGCGAGGTCGGACATGGGGCGTCGCTTCTAGCGCCCATTTTATGGGCAAGACAGCCGTGCTTGCGCTGGGCTCGCCCGCGCCCGGCGCGGGAGCGGGGCCGCCCGTCACGCGTTTTCGCGATCGGGCTCTTGCGCCAACACCGCTACCGGCGGCGCCGGCGGGCGGTCATCATCGCCGGCAACAAGAAGACGGAAGGATCGGTCGGGAATGTCAGACAAGGGGAAGAACGCCGCGCGCGGCGAGATCGTCGCGCTCGATGCGGTGGCGCTGTCTCATGCGATCCATGCGCGCCGGCTGTCCTGCACCGAGGTGATGAACGCCTATCTCGACCAGATCGAGAGGCTCAATCCGCTGGTCAACGCGCTCGTCGCCTTGCGGGAGCGCGCCGACCTGGTGAAGGAGGCGGCTGCGCTCGACGACGAGCTCGCCGCCGGCCGCTCGCGAGGCTGGATGCATGGCTTCCCACAGGCGATCAAGGACCTTGCCGCGGCCAAGGGCTTTGCGACGACGCAAGGCTCGCCGCTCTTCAAGGACGAGATCGCGCAGAGCGACACGATCTTCGTCGAGCGCATGAAAGCGGCCGGCGCGATCATCGTCGGCAAGAGCAATACGCCCGAATTCGGACTCGGCTCCCAGACCTACAACCCGGTCTTCGGGCCGACGCGCAACGCCTATGACCAGTCGCGGACCTCGGGCGGCTCGAGCGGCGGCGCGGCCGTGGCGCTCGCCCTGCGGATGCTGCCCGTCGCCGATGGCAGCGACCATGCCGGCTCGCTGCGCAACCCCGCCGCCTTCAACAATGTCCTCGGCATGCGCCCCGCCTATGGCCGCGTGCCTTCGAGCGGCGACGAGGTCTTCATTCCGCAGATGGGCGTCGCCGGGCCGATGGCCCGAAAGACCCGCGACCTCGCGGCGCTGCTGGCCGTGCAGGCCGGCGCCGACCCGCGTGTGCCGCTCTCGATCCGTGAGGAGCCGGCGAGCTTCCTCGGCAACCTCAACCGCGACATCACGGGCCTGCGTATCGGCTGGCTCGGCGATCTCGGCGGCCATTTGCCGATGGAGGAGGGCATCCTCGGCCTGTGCCGCGAGGCGCTGTCGGCGCTGGAGGAGATGGGTGCGCGCGTCGAGGATGCGAGCCTGGGATACGACCCGGAGACGATCTGGCAGAGCTGGACGAAGCTGCGAGCCTGGCAGGTCGGCGCGAGCCTGGCGCCGATCCATGCCGATCCCGCGCGCCGCGATGCCCTCAAGCCCGAGGCCCGTTACGAGGTCGAGCAGGGGCTGAAGCTCTCGGCTTTCGACGTGATGAAAGCCTCGAATCTCCGCTCGGCCTGGTATCAGCATGTGCGTGGGCTGTTCGCGCGCTACGACGTGCTCGTGCTGCCGAGCGCCCAGGTCTTTCCCTTCGCCGTCGAGACGCATTGGCCGCGCGAGATCGCCGGCCGGACGATGGACAGCTACCACCGCTGGATGGAGGTGGTGATCCCGGTGACGATGTCCGGTTGCCCGGCGATCAGCGTGCCGGTCGGCTTCAACGCGGCCGGCCTGCCCATGGGCATGCAGCTCTGGGGCGCCAACCACTCGGAGCGCCTGCTGCTCGAGATCGCCCAGGCCTATGAGGACGCCACGGGGTGGGTCGAGACGCGCAAGCCGGGCTTGCTCGCGAGCTGAGCGGGCGGCATCGTTCCCGTCTTCCCGAATGACGCCCTGGCCTTGATGGAGTGCTGACGAATGAGTTCGAACCTGCGGATCGACGGCCCGCGCCTGGTCTCCCGGCTCGAGGCGCTCTCGCAGATCGGGGCTACGCCGGAAGGCGGCTGCCGGCGGCTCGCGCTCACCGACGAGGACAAGCAGGGCCGCGACTGGCTGGTCGGCCAGATGCGCGAACTCGGGCTCGATGTGAAGATCGACGCGATCGGCAACATCGTCGGCATCCTGAAAGGACAGCAGGACGGGCCCGCGGTCATTCTCGGTTCCCATATCGACACGGTCGGCACCGGCGGACGCTTCGACGGCGCGCTCGGCGTCATCGCCGGGGTCGAGGTGTTGGCGGCCTTGCGCGATGCCGGGCTGACGCCCAAGCGCGACATGGCGGTCATCGCCTTCACCAACGAGGAGGGGGCCCGCTTCCACCCCGACATGCTCGGCTCCTATGTCTGGGCCGGCGGCATGAGCGTCGAGGCGGCGCATGCCGAGAAGGACTCCGAAGGCGCGGTGCTCGGCGCCGAACTCGACCGCATCGGCTATCACGGTCCCGAACGGCCGGGCTTCCTCGCCGCCCATGCCTATCTCGAGCTCCACATCGAGCAGGGGCCGGTGCTGGAAGGCGAGGGCGGCGGGCTCGGCGCCGTCACCGGCATCCAGGCGATCTGCTGGCTCGAGTTGACGCTGAAGGGCCGGCCGAGCCATGCCGGCACCACGCCGATGGCCTACCGCAAGGACCCTGGGCTCGCGGCGGCACGCATCAACATCTTTGCCAACGAGCTGACCAAGACCATCCCCGGCCAGCTCGCCAATTCCGGCGTCATCCGCGTCGAGCCGGGCAACGTCAATGTCGTGCCCGAGCGGGTCGTGATGTCGCTCGACCTGCGCAACCCGAACGACGCGTCGCTGGCGGAGGCGGAGGCGGCGCTGCGCAAATTCTGTGCGGAGTTGTCGGCGCGCGACGAGATCGAGATCGGCTTCCGCGACCTGGCGCGCTTTCCGGCGACGCCTTTCGCCGAGGAGCTGATCGCGGGCGTCGAGGCGAGCGCCGCCGAGCTCGACCAGCCGATCCGCCGCATGATCTCCGGCGCCGGCCACGATGCCCAGATGATGTCGCGCCTGTGCCCGACGGCGATGGTCTTCATTCCCTCGATCGGCGGGCTCTCGCACAACCCGGCCGAATTCAGCACGGCCGAGGACATGGTCGCCGGCGCGAATGTCCTGCTGAGCGCCGCCTGGCGCGCCGCGAATAGTTAGAGCGCTTCCCCTCCCCCTTGTGGGGAGGGGAGAGGGGTGGGGGGCGGATGACTGGTTGAGCGATCGCCAAGCGGCACCACCCCCATCCCCATACCCTTCCCCACAAGGGGGAAGGGAGGAGCTATGCCGATTTCCGTGCTCTTTCCGCAGGATCTGTCATGACCGCCATTGCCTCCCTGTCCGCCGCTGAACTCGGCAAGCTCTATGCGTCGCGCGAACTCTCCCCCGTCGAGGTCGCGCGGGACACGCTCGCGCGGATCGAGCGCTTCGAGCCCGAGGTGAACGCCTTCACCGTTCGGGATGCCGACCTCACGCGGACAATGGCCGAGGCCTCGCAGGCGCGCTGGCTCAAGGGCGGGGCGCTCGGCCCGCTCGACGGCGTGCCGGTGACGATCAAGGACAATATCGGCGTGAAGGGCTGGCCGATGCGTCGCGGCTCGGCGGTGGCCGCGAGCACGCCCTGGCCGGATGACGCGCCGGCGACCGCAAGGCTGCGCGAGGCGGGCTGCGTCTTCCTCGGCAAGACGACGATGCCGGAATATGGCTGGAAGGGCGTCGGCGACTCGCCGGCGTCCGGCATCACCCGCAATCCCTGGAACCTCGCGACCGGGCCGGGGGGCTCGTCCTCCGGCGCCGCCGTCTGCGCGGCGCTCAATCTCGGCTGCATCCATATTGGCTCCGACGGGGCGGGCTCGGTGCGGATTCCGGCCGCTTTCACCGGCGTCGTCGGGCTGAAGCCGAGCTATGGCCGGGTGCCGGCCTATCCGGTCTCGACCATGGGCTTCCTGTCCCATCTCGGCCCGCTGACCCGCACCGTCACCGATACGGCGCTCGCGATGAACGCGATCGGCCGGCCTGACAGCCGCGACATGACGGCGGCGATCGACGAGCCGCCGGATTTCGTCGCCGGCCTGAGAGGCGAGGTGAAGGGGCTGCGCATCGCCTGGTCGCGGCGTCTTGGCGGCGACGTCCCGGTCGATCCGGAGATCGCTTCGCTGACGCGCACCGCGGCTCTCGCCTTCCGCGAGCTCGGCGCCGAGGTCGAGGAGGTTGATCCCGGCTTTGCCGATCCGATCGAGACCCTGATGACGCTCTGGTCGGCCGGCGCGGCGCTGGCGCTATGCAAGATCGGACCGGAGCAGCGGGCGCAGATGGATCCGGGGCTCGTCGCGGTCGCCGAGGCCGGCGAGCATGTGGCCGGAGCTGCCTATGCCGACGCCTTGCTGAACCAGCGCAATGCCCTGGCCCACCACATGGCGCAGTTCCACGAGCGCTTCGACCTGTTGCTGACGCCGAGCCTGCCCTTGCCGGCCTTCGAGGTCGGGCGCAATACGCCGGGCCATGGCGGCTATGGCGAGGATTGGACGCGCTGGACGCCCTTCACCTACCCCTTCAACATCACCCAGGCGCCGGCGATCTCACTACCATGCGGCCTGACCTCGGGCGGATTGCCGGCCGGGCTCCAGATCGTCGGCCCGTTCGGGCGCGATGGCCTGGTCCTGCGTGCTGCTGCGGCCTTCGAGGCGGCGCGGCCCTTCGCCCGCGTCGACACACCCGTCAGGTCGACCTGATACCGAAACCGCGGCGCAGGGCGCCCGGCCGGATGGTTGTCACGGAGATTCTCGCGCCTCCCGCCGACACCCCGATCAAATCGATTTAGACGCGATCGCGCAATTTTCTGCCGGGTGGAGGCGTCGCAGCGCAGGGACATGGCGTTGGCCGCCAATCGGTCCCATTTGGCACAAACCCTGCACGCCCGTCCGTCGCGGATCGCGACCGCCGGAGCGTGTTGTCAGGGCGGTTTTTCTCGCCCACACTCCCCTCAGGTCGCCCGATCAGAGGTTGGCATTTCAGGGGAGAGAGTGATGGATCGCAGGACGTTTCTGAAGACTGCCTCCGGCGCCGGCGTTCTCGCCGCGACCGGCGGCCTCGCTATGCCGGCCCTGTCGCAAGGCGCGGCGGCCAAGACCCTGCGTTTCGTGCCGCAGGCCAATCTCGCGAATTTCGACCCGATCTGGGGTACGCAATATGTCGTCCGGAACGCCGCGGCGCTGGTCTGGGACACGCTTTACGGCATCGACGACAAGTTCCAGCCGCAGCGCCAGATGGTCGAGGGCGAGGAGGTCTCCTCCGATGGCCTGACCTGGACCTTCAAGCTGCGCCCCGGTCTCAAGTTCCACGACGGCACGCCGGTCCTGGCCAAGGACGTGGTGCAGAGCCTGGTGCGCTGGTCGGCGCGCGATCCGATGGGGCTGATGATCCGGGCCATCCAGAACGAGCTTGTCGCGGTCGATGACCGGACCTGGAAGTGGTCGCTGAAGCAGCCCTTCCCGAAGATGCTGCTGGCGCTCGCCAAGAACAATGCGCCCTGCTCCTTCATCATGCCGGAGCGCATCGCCAAGACAGACCCCTTCCAGCAGATCACCGAATATGTCGGCTCCGGTCCGATGAAATTCGCCCGCAACGAATGGGTCCCGGGGGCCAAGGCGGTCTTCGAGAAATTCGCCGATTATGTGCCGCGCTCCGAGCCGGCCTCCTGGCTCGCCGGCGGCAAGAAGATCATGGTCGACCGCGTCGAATGGGTGATCATGCCCGACCCGGCGACCGCCGCGGCCGCCCTGCAGAACGGCGAGATCGACTGGTGGGAGACGCCGCTCTCCGATCTCGTGCCGGTGCTCAAGGCCCATAAGGACATCAACGTCGATATCGGCGACCCGCTCGGCAATATCGGCGCCTTCCGCATGAACCACCTGTTCCCGCCCTTCAACAACCTGAAGGTGCGCCAGGCGGTGATGACGGCGCTGAACCAGGAAGACTATATGCGCGCCATCGTCGGCGACGACGACAAGCTCTGGAAGCCGCTGCCGGGCTTCTTCACGCCGGGCACGCCGCTCTACACGGAAGCCGGCGGCGACATCATGAAGATGAAGAACGTCGCGGCGGCGAAGAAGCTGCTCGCCGAGGCTGGTTACAAGGGCGAGCCGGTCACCTGCGTCGTCGCGCAGGACATGGCCGCTACCAAGTCGATGGGCGACGTCACCGCCGAACTCCTGAAGAGCATCGGCATGAATGTCGATTTCGTCGCCACCGACTGGGGCACGGTCGGCGCCCGCCGCGCCCAGAAGACCGCGCCCGGCCAGGGCGGCTGGAGCATGTTCCACACCTGGCATGCCGGGGCGGACTGCATCAATCCGGCCTCCTACACCGCGATCCGCGCCAATGGCGACAAGGCCTGGTTCGGCTGGCCGGACGTGCCCGCCGTCGAGACCGAGGTGGCGAACTGGTTCAGCGCCAAGGACCTCGCCGAGGAGAAGGCGGCGATGGACCGCCTCAACAAGGCCGCGGTCGAGAACGTGGTCTATGTCCCGACCGGCTTCTATCTCGGCTACCAGGCCTGGCGGAAGAACGTGACCGGCGTCGTCAGCGGGCCGCTTCCGTTCTTCTGGGGGGTCTCGAAAGCCTGATTCAATGATTTAGAGCCGGATCCGATCAGGTTGATTCAACCTGATCGGATCCGGCTCTGGCGAAAGGGAAACGGCGCCACGATGCTGTCCTTCATTATCAAACGCATCATCACGACCATCCCTGTGATGGCCTTCGTGGCGCTGTTCGTCTTCTCGCTGCTCTATATCGCGCCGGGCGATCCGGCGGCGGTCATCGCCGGCGACCAGGCGACGCCCGCCGATGTCGAGAAGATCCGGTTGAGCCTCGGCCTCGACCGCCCCTATCTGGTGCGGTTCGGGGAATGGCTCTTCCGGGTGCTGCAGGGTGATCTCGGCACCTCGATCTTCACCTCGCTGCCGGTGACGCAGCTCATTGGCCAGCGCATCGAGCCGACGGTCTCACTCATGGTGCTGACCTTGCTGCTGGCGGTGGTGGTCGCGGTACCCATGGGCGTCATCGCGGCCTGGAAGGCCGGCACCTGGATCGACAAGGCGGTGATGGCTTTCGCCGTCTTCGGCTTCTCGGTCCCGGTCTTCGTCGTCGGTTATCTCTTGGCCTATACCTTCGCGCTCAAGCTCGACTGGCTTCCGGTCCAGGGCTACACGCCGCTGGAGCAGGGGGTCTGGCCCTGGTTCAAGAACCTGATCCTGCCCTCGATCACGCTCGGCTTCGTCTATATCGCGCTGATCGCCCGCATCACCCGCGCCACCATGCTGGAGGTGCTGCAGCAGGACTATATCCGCACCGCCCGCTCGAAGGGGCTCGGCCAGCGCAACATCCTCTTCCTGCATGCGCTGAAGAACGCCTCCGTGCCGGTCGTGACCGTCATCGGCATCGGCATTGCGCTGCTGATCGGCGGCGCCGTCGTCACCGAAAGCGTCTTCGCCATCCCGGGACTCGGCCGCCTCACCGTCGATGCGATCCTGCGGCGCGATTATCCCGTCATCCAGGGCGTCGTGCTGATGTTCTCGTTCGTCTACGTGCTCGTGAACCTGCTCATCGACCTGACCTATACCCTCCTCGACCCGAGGATACGCTATTGACGACGCAGACCGAAAACGTGACGGGCGATCTCGCGGCGGCCGCCGGCGCTCCGTCCGAACCGACCTCGCTGCGCAGCATCCTGCGTTTCATGCGCAGGCATCCTTCCGTGGCGATCGGCGGCGGCCTGCTGCTGCTGATGGCGCTGATCGGCATCTTCGCGCCCTTCCTCGGGACCGTCGATCCGACCTCGATCTCGCCGGCGCGGCGCACGCGCATGCCGTCCGAGCTCTATTGGTTCGGCACCGACATGCTGGGGCGCGACATCTATTCGCGCGTCATCTACGGCGCGCGCGTCTCGCTGGTCGTCGGCATCACCGTCGCCGTCCTGGCCTCGGTGATCGGTCTTGCGATCGGCCTCTTCGCCGGCTTCGTGCGCTGGGCCGACGGCGTCGTGATGCGCGCGATCGACGGCATGATGTCGATCCCGCCGATCCTGCTCGCCATTGCCCTGATGGCGCTGACGCGCGGCTCGGTCGGCAACGTCATCATCGCGATCACCATCGCCGAGATCCCGCGCGTCGCGCGGCTGGTGCGCGGCGTCGTGCTCAGCCTGCGCGAGCAGCCCTATGTCGAGGCGGCGGTCGCCTGCGGCGCCAAGGCCCCGCGCATCATCGTCAAGCACATCCTGCCGAACACGATCGCCCCGATGATGGTCCAGGCGACCTATATCTGCGCCAGCGCCATGATCGTCGAGGCGATCCTGTCCTTCATCGGCGCCGGCATCCCGCCGGCCACGCCCTCCTGGGGCAACATCATGGCCGATGGCCGGGCGCTCTGGCAGATCAGGCCGCATATCGTGCTGTTCCCGGCGCTCTTCCTGTCGCTCACCGTGCTCGCCGTGAACCTGCTCGGCGACGGCCTGCGCGACTCGCTCGATCCGCGCATCGCCAAGAGCCTGTGAGGCCGGCCCGCCGTCATGGTCGCGCCGTCGATTAGCCGCCTGCAGTCAGACGATGGCGTCCATGCGGCCGGCGCGGCTTTTCCCTCTCCGGCGGATCGTCGATGCTGCGCAAAGGAGGTGACGCCTTGACCCGTATCCTGACCGTGGGCGCAGCCCAGCTCGGCCCGATCCAGCGCGATGAGAACCGCGCCTCCGCCGTCGCCCGCATGATCGCGTTGATGCGCCAGGCCAAGGGCCATGGCTGCGACATCGTCGTCTTTCCGGAGGCGGCGCTGACCGCCTTCTTCCCGCATTGGTGGATGGAGGACGAGGACGAGATCGACGCCTATTTCGAGAGCGCGATGCCCTCCAACGAGACGGCGCCGCTCTTCGAGGAGGCGGCGAGGCTCGAGATCGGCTTCCATCTCGGCTATGCCGAGCTCGCCCATGAGGATGGACGCAAGCGCCGCTTCAACACGGCGATCCTCGTCGACAAGTCCGGCGCGATCGTCGGCAAGTACCGCAAGATCCATTTGCCGGGCCATCCCGACCACAAGCCGGACAACGCCTTCCAGAATCTCGAGAAGCGCTATTTCGAGACCGGCAATCTCGGCTGGCCGGTCTGGCGGAGCATGGACGCCAATATCGGCATGATGATCTGCAATGATCGCCGCTGGCCCGAGAGCTACCGTTCGATGGGCCTGCAGGATGTCGAGCTGATCCTGCTCGGCTACAACACGCCCAAGCACAATCCGCCGGCGCCGCAGCATGACCGGCTCGGCCAGTTCCACAACCAGCTCGTGATGCAGGCCGGCGCCTACCAGAACGCCACCTGGGTCGTCGGCGTCGCCAAGGCCGGCCTGGAGGCCGGCGTCGATCAGATCGGCGGCACCTGCATCATCGCGCCGACCGGCGAGGTGGTGGCGCAAGCTGTGACCGAGGGCGACGAGCTCGTCTTCGCCCGCTGCGACCTCGATCTCGGCAAGAGCTACAAGAACTCCACCTTCAATTTCGCCAAGCATCGCGAGCCGCAGCATTACGGGCTGATCGTCGAGCGCAAGGGCGCGGTTTCACCGATCTGAACAGGCCGTCAAAGGACCAGCCATGACCCACGATCTCATCCTGAAAGGCGGGCGGGTCATCGATCCGTCGCAGAACCATGACGGCGTGCTCGACGTCGCCTTCACCAATGGCAAGGTCTCCGGCTTCGGCAAGGACCTGAAGGGCGCAGCCGAGATCCGCGACGTCTCGGGCTATATCGTCTCTCCCGGCCTAATCGACCTGCATACCCATGTTTATTGGGGCGGCACCTCGCTCGGCATCGACGCCGACGAGTTCTGCCGCGCGTCCGGCGTCACCACCTCGGTCGATACCGGCAGCGCCGGGCCGGGCAACTGGGCCGGCTTCCGCAAGCATGTCATCGAGCCGAGCCAGGCGCGCATCCTGGCCTATCTCCATGTCTCGCATGCCGGCATCTACGGCTTCGACCACCGCGTCATGGTCGGCGAGAGCGGCGACCTGCGCATGATGAACCCGATCGACGCGGTCGCGGTGGCGGACGCCAATCGCGACTATATCGTCGGCATCAAGGTCCGTGTCGGCCTGCACGCCTCCGGCAATTCCGGCACCGTGCCGCTCAACATCGCGCTGCAGGTGGCGAACGAGGTCGGCATGCCGCTGATGTGCCATATCGACCATCCGCCGCCCTCCTATGAGGAGGTGATCGGCATGCTGCGTCCGGGCGACGTCCTGACCCACGCCTTCCGCCCGTTCCCGAATGCGCCGGCGACCGCGCAGGGCACCGTCAAGCCCGAGGTGGTCGCCGCCCGCAAGCGCGGCGTCATCTTCGATATCGGCCATGGCAAGGGCTCGTTCTCGTTCAAGACGACGCGCGCCATGCTCGCCAACGGCTTCGAGCCGGACGTGATCTCGTCCGACGTGCACAAGCTCTGCATCGACGGGCCGGCCTATGACCAGGTCACCACCTTGTCGAAGTTCCTCTGCATGGGCATGAGCCTGAAGAACGTCATTGCCGCCTCGACCGTGAATGCCGCCATGGCGCTGAAGCGCCCGGAATATGGCTCGCTCAAGGTCGGCTCGCTCGGCGACGCCACGATCCTCACGATCAAGGAGGGCAAGTTCGACTATGTCGACGTGGTCGGCGAGCATCTGATCGGTGACAAGAAGATCGTCTCGGAAGGTGTCGTGCTGAAGGGCAAGTGGTGGCACCCGAAGCGCTCGAACAAGTTCAGGAAGGTGGCTTGATCAGCCGCCGCGCTCCCTTCGCCATGCTCGCCCTTGTGGCGAGCATCCACGTCTTAGCCACCACAGGGAACGGACGAAGGCGTGGATGGTCGGGACAAGCCCGACCATGACGCGGAAAGGTCGCGAGACCCCTCATCCGGCCGTTTCGCGGCCACCTTCTCCCGCAAGGGGAGAAGGGAGAAAGCCGCAACCGTTGAAATGAAACAACAAAGGAAACGCCATGTCCGCCGAAGCCAAGCTCAAGGAGCTCGGGCTCAGCCTGCCCGAGGCCTCCTCGCCGGTCGCCAACTATGTCCGCTTCAAGAAGGTCGGCGACATCGCCTATCTCTCGGGGCAGGGCCCGCGCCGCGTCGATGGCACATATCCGACCGGCAAGGTCGGAGCCGACGTCACGGTGGAGGAAGCCTATGAGCACGCCAAGCAGACCGGGCTCGGCCTGCTCGCGGCGATGCGCGACGCCGCCGGCTCGCTCGACAAGGTCGAGGTCGTCAAGCTGCTCGGCATGGTCAACGCGACGCCGGATTTCTCCGATCAGCCCAAGGTCATCAATGGCTGCTCGGACCTGCTCGTCGCGGTGCTCGGCGAGAATGGCCGCCACGCCCGCTCGGCGGTCGGCATGGGCTCGCTGCCCAACAACATGACGGTCGAGATCGAAGCCATCATCCGGGTGCTGCCATGACCGCGCTCGCTGACGAGATCGCCCGCGTCTACGGCACGCCGGCCGTGGTCATCGACCTCGACAAGGTCGAGGCCAATATCGCCCGGCTCCAGGCCGCCTGCGACGCGGCGGGTATCGCCAACCGCCCGCATATCAAAACGCATAAGTCGCCGGAGCTTGCCCGCCTCCAGCGCGAGGCCGGCGCCCGCGGCATCACCTGCCAGAAGCTCGGCGAGGCCGAGATCATGGCCGATGGCGGGCTCGACGACATCCTGATCAGCTACAACATCCTCGGCGAGGAGAAGCTCGGCCGCCTGGGCGCGCTGCAGCGCCGCGTGCGTATGATCGTCGCCGCCGATAATCCCGTGACGATCTCCGGCCTGCCCGGCGCGGCCGAGATCGCAGGGCGCGATCTCGAGGTCGTCGTCGAATGCGACACCGGCCGCGAGCGCGCCGGCGTCGAGACGCCGGGCGAGGCGGTGGATCTGGCGAAGATGATCGCGGCCTCGCCCGGCCTGCGCTTCGCCGGCTTCCTGATGTACCCGCCCGAGGATGGCTGGGAGCGCACTCAACGCTTCCTCGACACCGCCAATGCCGGGCTGCGCGAGGCGGGCCTGGAGGCCGGCATCGTCTCGACCGGCGGCTCGCCGAACATCCCGAATATCGGCAAGCTCAAGGGCGCGACCGAGCACCGCGCCGGCACGTCGATCTTCAACGACCGCATGCAGGTCGCCGCCGGCGTCGCGACGCTCGACGATTGCGCGCTGACGGTCTACGCGACCGTGGTCAGCCGGGCCGGCCCGGAGCGCGGCATCCTCGATTCCGGCTCGAAGACGCTGACGAGCGATACGGGCGGCCTCGACGGCCATGGCTACATCCTCGAATACCCGTCGGCCAGGATCGCCAAATTCGCCGAGGAGCACGGCTTCCTCGACCTGTCGGGTTCGAACGAGCGGCCGAATGTCGGCGAGACCGTGCGCATCGTGCCCAACCATGTCTGCGTCGTCGTCAACATGGTCGACCGGCTGATCACCGTGCGCGGCGACAAGCTGGTCGGCGAGCTGCCGGTCGCGGCGCGCGGGCAGCTGACCTAGCGCGCTGCTTCTGGACCAAGGGCGCGTCATCCCGGCCGAAGCGCAGCGTAGCGCCGGGATCCATCATAGAGCGTCGAGCCTTATGATGGATCCCGGATCGGCGCCGCTGCGCGGCTTGTCCGGGATGACCCTCTCCGTACTCCCTCAGACCGAGCCTATTCCGGCCGCTCGTTCTCCGGGTGCTTGGCGTTCCAGGCCGCCGCGTATTCGTTGCAGAGCCGGTCGAGCTCGGAGCGGTCGGTGATGCCGGCGGGCTTGGCGCGGGATGGCCCCGCCATCTGGAACGGCACCGAACGCTGATGCGCCACGCGCCAGAGCCGCCGCAATTCCGTCAGCGGCTCGGCGTGATCGTCGACGCGGATGTCGAAGCTCGGCACCGGGTCGCCCGCCCAGATCCGGATCGCGCAGGATTGCCGGCCGCGCTTGTCGCCGCCGGCCCTTTCGCCCGCCTCCAGCGCCGCGAGCAGACGCTCGTCGAAGTCGAGTGCGGAACCGGCGATATAGGCTTTCAGTGTCTCGTCGACGACCTGCTGGCCGGCGAGCATGTTGCCAGCGACCGAGACCTGCGGCCCCGAAACCGAGCCGCACCAGCCGATGCAGGCGCTGCCGGTATGCGCGGCGACCTTGCCGTCGCGGTCGATGACGTGGAGCTGGCGATGGTTGCGGCCCTCGTCGGCCGCGACCAGGGCCGTGACGATCTCGGCCGCGGGCCGGCCTTCCTGCAGCAACCTGAGCCCGTCGACGCCATAGAGCGGATTGACGAAGGCCTGGGTGGCGAGGGCGCCGATGCGCCCGCCGCCATAGGGCACGCGCGCACCGACGGCGAAGGCGCAGGTCGAGACGGCGACGCCGAAGGCGCCGGTCGCCGCATCGCGGGCGACGATGGACCATGTCATGACTGCATCCCCCTCAGCGGCCGGCGGCGTAGGCCTGCATCAGACGCGGGGTCGCGGCCGCGCGCAAGAGCCCGTCGCGGTTGGTCTCGGCAGCGGTGAGCCGGCCGACCGTCCAGGCCGGCGCGCGCTCGAGGTCGTGTCCGCGGCGCGCCAGATCGGCGAGCGCCGCCTCGCCGACGCTCTCCTCGACCGTGAGATGGCCCGGCCGCGCCTCGCGCGGATAGAAGGTCGAGGGGAAATGCTGCGTGTGGAACAGCGGCAGGTCGATCGCCTCCTGCAGGTTGAGGCCGTGATGGACGCGGCGCAGGAACATGCCGAGCTGCCATTGCTCCTGCTGGTCGCCGCCCGGCGTGCCGAAGGCGAGGCGCGGCTCGCCGTTCTCGAAAGCGATGGTCGGCGTCAGCGTCGTGCGCGGACGCTTGCGCGGCGCCAGCGACGAAGGCAGGCCCTCGTCGAGCCAGAAGGCCTGGGCGCGCGAGTTGAGCGGGAAGCCGAGCTCGGGAATGACCGGCGAGGATTGCAGCCAGCCGCCCGACGGCGTCGCCGCGATCATGTTGCCCCATTTGTCGATGACGTCGATATGGACGGTGTCGCCGCGCCGGGACGAGGCGACCATCGAGGCCAGCGTCGGTTCGCCTACCGTCGCGCCGCCTTTCGCGCCGCCCTGGCCGGCGATGCGGATATTGGCCAGCATCTTGCCGACCTGCTCCTCGAAGCCGGCAATCATGCCGGGACGCAGCTCGTGCGAGGCCTCGGCGCCGATCAGCTTGCGCCGGCCGGCGGCGTAGTCGTCCGAGAGCAGCGTCGCCAGCGGCACCTTCACGAAGTCGGGGTCGCCGTAATAGGCCTCGCGATCGGCGAAGGCGAGCTTCATCGCTTCCGCGACATGGTGGATGAAGTCCGGGCTGGTCGGCCCCATCGCGCCGATGTCGAAGCCTTCGAGGATCTTCAGCGTCTGCAGGAAGACCGGACCCTGGCCCCAGGGGCCGATCTTGAACACCTCCCAGCCGTGATAGGTCACGCTTGCAGGGGTCTCGTAGCTCGGCTGCCAGCGCGCCATGTCGTTGGCGGTGAGCAGCCCCTTGTGGCGGCGGCCGGAGGAATCGATCGCCTCGGTCTCGCGGCAGAACCGGTCCATCGCCTCGGCGACGAAGCCCTTGTACCAGGAATCATAGGCCGCCTGGATCTGCTTCTCCCGCGAGCCGCCCGCGGCTTCCGCCTCGGTCAGGATGCGCTTGTAGGTCGCGGCCGCCGCCTTGTTGCGGAAGAGCTCCTTGCCCTTCGGCACCTTGCCGCCCGGCAGGTAGACGGCGCCGGATGTCGGCCAGTCCTTGGTGAAGAGGTCGGTCAGGGTGCCGATCGTGTCGGAGACGCGCGGCAGCATCGGGTGGCCGTTCTCGAAATAGCCGATCGCGGGCTCCAGCACCTCGCGCAGCGGCAGCCGGCCATGGTCGCGCAGCAGGGTCATCCAGCCACCGAAGGCGCCGGGCACGACGGTCGAGAGCAGACCCGAACCGGGGATGAGGTCGAGGCCGAGCGCCCTGTAGGCCTCGATCGTGGCCGCTTCCGGAGCGGGCCCTTGTGCGCACAGCACCTCGACCTTCTTCGTCGCGGCCGAATAGAACACGGCGGGCATGTCGCCGGCCGGGCCGACCAGATGCGGCTCGACGACCTGCAGCACGAAGGCGGCCGCGGCGCAGGCGTCGAAGGCGTTGCCGCCCTTCTCCAGCATCGCCATGCCGGACGCCGTCGCCAGCCAATGCGTCGAGGTGACGACACCAAAGGTGCCGAGGATTTCGGGGCGTGTCGTGAACATGGGATGGGTCCGTGTATCGATTGCGAGAATGTGTCCGGAGAAAACTGACCGCGTTTCCTACATCTCAGCCCTCATCCTGAGGAGCCGCGAAGCGGCGTCTCGAAGGATGCTCCAGGGAGCGCTGAAACACGCGTTACGGTCATCTGGCTTTCATGTCCTGCGCTTGGCCAGTTCGGGCAGAAGCTCCCAGCTGCCATCGATCATCGCCTGCTTCTTCCGGCGGGACCAACCCTTGACCCTCCGTTCCATAGCGATGGCGTCGGTGATGCTCGGAAAGTGCTCGGCAAACACCAGCACCACGGGGCGTCGTTTGAAGGTGTAGCTGTCGGGGAAAATCCCCGCATTGTGTTGACCGACCCGAGTCTCGACCTCGATCCTGGTTGTGCCGGTGTAGAAGCTGCCGTCACTGCACCGGAGGATGTAGAGCCAACATCCGTCATGCTGCCGCATCTGATCTGCCAAGGGGTCTCGTGGATTTGGTGCGCTATTGGTTGTAGGGCCAACGGCGCGAGCTGGAACATCCTTCGAGACGCCGCTGCGCGGCTCCTCAGGATGAGGGCTGAGAAAAAAGAAGGCAATTAAACCTCCTTCGGATCGAGCGCGTCGCGCAGGCCGTCGCCGAGCAGGTTGAAGCCGAGAACCGCCAGGAAGATGGCGATCCCGGGCGCGACCGACATCCAGGGTGCCTGCTCCATGAAATTCTTCGCGACGTTGAGCATCTGGCCCCAGGACGGCGAGGGCGGTTGCTGGCCGAGGCCGAGGAAGGAGAGGGCGGCTTCCAGGATGATGGCCTGCGCCATGAACAGCGTCGACTGCACGATGATCGGCGAGAGCGTGTTCGGCAACACGTGCCGGAACAGGATGCGCATGTCGCGCGCGCCGATCGCGCGCGTCCCCTCGATGAAGTCCTCGGCCTTGACGCTCATCACCTGGCCACGCACCAGCCGGATGAAGATCGGCACGGCCGAGAGGCCGATCGCGATCATCGCATTGGTCAGCGAGGGCCCGAGGATCGCCGCGAAGGCGATGGCCAGGATCAGGAAGGGGCAGGCGAGCATCGCCTCGGTGACGCGTGAGATCGCGATATCGATCCAGCCGCCATACCAGCCGGCCAGCAGCCCGAACGGGATGCCGACGACGAGCGCGATGGCGACGGAGAAGATGCCGGCGAGCAGGGATGTCTGCGCGCCGTAGAACAGGCGCGAGACCTGGTCGCGGCCGAGCTCATCGGTCCCCAGCCAGTAGAGCGCAGAAGGCGGCTTGCGGATCGCCAGGAAGTTCGATTTCAGCGGGTCCGCCAGCGGCAGGAGCGGGGCCAGGAGCGCCATCAGCACGAAGATCAGGACCAGCGCGCCGCCGATCTGGGCCGAGCGGTTGCGCAGCAGCTTGGACCAGGCGCCGGGCCGCCGGGCCGGCAGCGGCTCGCCGGCGGAAGCGGGGGTGGTTCGGTCGAGGACGATCTGGGCCATCAGCCGTCCCTCAAGCGCGGATTGACGAGGATATAGAGCAGGTCCGCGATCAGGTTCATCAGGATGAAGCCGATCGCCGTGCACAGGACGACGCCCTGCACCACGCCGTAGTCGCGATTGAAGACGGCGTCGACGATCAGCTTGCCGAAGCCCGGAATGGTGAAGACCTGCTCGGTCAGGACGGCACCGGCCAGCAGCTCGCCGAAGAGCAGCGTCGAGAGGGTGATCACCGGGATCAGCGCGTTGCGCAGCGCGTGCCGGTTGACGACCGCGTCCTCGTCGAGGCCCTTCGCCCGCGCCGTCCGCACATAATCGGAGCGCAGGACCTCGAGCATCGCCGCCCGCGTATGGCGCATGATGAAGGCGGCGAGCCCGCCGCCGAGCACGAAGGCCGGCATGATCAGCCGCTCGATCGCGGCGACGGGGTTGACGAAGATCGATTCATAGCCCGATGCGGGTAGGAGCTTCAGCTCCACCGAGACCAGCAGGATCAGCATGATCCCGAGCCAGAAATTCGGGATCGAGAGGCCGGAGAGGGCGAGCGCGCTCGTCGAATAATCGATCGCGCTGCCCTTGTTGCGCGCGGCGATGATGCCGGCGGGGATGCCGATGCCGACCGCGACGATGATCGAGGCCGTGGCGAGCTGGATCGTCACCGGCAGCTTCTGCAGGATCAGCCCGAGCACCGGCTCGCCGGTGCGCAGCGAACGGCCGAAATCGCCCTGCACGACCTGGCCGAGCCAGGCGAAGAACTGGACGACCACCGGATCGTCCATGCGGTAGAGCGCGCGCAGCCGGGCGATCACCTCGGGGTCGCGCTCTTCGCCGGCGATGACCAGGAACGGATCGCCCGGCAGTGCCCGTTGCAGGGCGAACACGAACAGCGAGACCAGGAACAACGTCGGGATCGCGATCAGGACGCGCCGGCCGATGAGGGTCAGCATGACGGGGCTCGACGCAATTCCCCTCCCCCTCGTGGGGAGGGGCCAGGGGTGGGGGGCGAAAAGCAAGAACGAACAGCGATGCGCAAAGGGGAGGTGGCCAATGCCGGCGAGCCTGTCTTTCTAGCGTCCAGCAGGCGGCACCACGCCCCCCATCCCTCTCCCTTCCCCGCGAGGGGGAAGGGAGGCGCCTCGGCCGGCAGCCGCATCGGCCTCACTTCTTCTTCAGCCCCGAGAGGCGGATCATCCCGTCGGGATTGATCACGAAACCTTCGATATTGGAGCGCATCGCGAAGAAGACCGTCTGGTTGTAGAGATAAACGATCGGCAGCTCGTCCTGGAGGATCTTCTGGGCGCCGTCATAGAGCTTCTTGCGCTCGGCGACGTCGTAGACGGTGCGGGCCTGGTCGAGCAGCTTGTCGACCTCGGCATTGCTGTAGCGGCCGTCGTTCTGGTTGCCCTTCGAGGTCACGAACTGGTGGATGTTGCCGTCGGGGTCGATCCTGCCCGACCAGCCGATGCGGCTCATCTGGAACTTGCCCTGCTGCTGGTCGCGCAGCTGGCTGGCGAACTCCGTCGAGCGGATCTGGATGTCGATGCCGGCCTCCTGCGCCATCGCCTGGATGACCTGGCCGAGCTGCGCGTCGACGGGGTTGTTGGTGACGAAGAGCTCGACCGAGACCTTCTCGGTGCCCGCCGCCTTGAGCAGCGCCTTGGCCTTGGCGACGTCGCGCGCCGGCACCGGGAAATCGGCGCTGAGATAGGGGTTCCCTGGGTTGAAGGGCTGGATCATCGGCTCGTAGAGCCCCTCGAACACGACCTGGCTCAGCACCTTGCGGTCGATCGCGAGCGAGAGCGCCTGGCGCACGCGCTTGTCCTTGCCCATCGGCTGGTTCGCAGCCTCGCCATGGGCGGTGTTGATGGTGATGCCCTGGTAGCCGAGATTGGCGGTGCTCTCGACCTTGAGCGATTTGTCGCCCTTGGCCGAGCTGACATCGGTCGGCGCCAGCCGCTCCAGCATGTCGAGCTCGCCGGCGCGCAGATTGGCGAGGCGCACCGTGGTGTCGGGGATGGCGCGGTAGACGACGCGGTCGAACTGATACTTGTCGGCTTCCCAGTGCTCCTTGAACTTCTCCAGCACGATCCGGTCGTTCTGGACCCGCTCGACGAATTTATAGGGGCCGGAGCAGATCGGCTTGGCGGCGACATCGCCATTGAGGCTCTTGGGCGCCAGCATCATGCCGGCGCGGTCGGTGAGCTGGGCGAGCAGGGTCGCGTCCGGGCGCTTCAGCTTGAGCGCGATCGTGTTGGCGTCGACCGCCTCGACGCTCTCGACCGAGGCGAGCTCGGACTTGCGCAGCGAATCCGGCAGCGTCCGGGCGCGGTCGAGATTGGCTTTCGCCGCTTCGGCGTTGAAGGGCTCGCCGTCATGGAATTTGGCGTCGCTGCGCAGCTTCATGGTCAGCGTCAGCCCGTCGGCGGAGAAGGACCATTCCGTGGCCAGCCGCGGCACCAGCTTGAGATCAGGCGTGATGTCGACCAGCCGGTCACAAAGGCCCATGAAGACGATGCGGCCGACGAAGGTGCGCGCCTTGTGCGGATCGAGCATGTCGGGATCTTCCTGCAGGCCGATGCGCAGGGTCGAGGGAGTCTGGCCAGCCGCCGGTAGGCTGGCGAGCGTCAGGACTGTCGCGGAAACCAAGGCGGCTATGAGCTTCATCGAATGTCCCCGTTCTGATTTTATGTGGCGCGGGCGGACGCGCCTGGCGGCAGGCGACCGTTGGTTAGTCCCGCGCGGCACCAAATTGGCGCAAGTTTGGGCGGCCGTCGATCATGCGCTGCATCATTCTTTCGAATTGCCGTTCCACCCGTGCGGCCCGGCTTGTATGCAAGTTGGCGGCCAGGGTTCCATCCTCAGATCGAGGCCGGCATGCCGGGGCAGCCCTCGCGCCGGGGGCGATCTCTGCTATGCACGGCGCCGGATGGATTTGACGATAGGGCGCGGCTCGATGCGCGCCGGGAAGAGGAACGAGACGGATGCTGCTGGGTGTGATCGCCGACGACATGACAGGCGCGACGGATGTCGCCCTGATGCTGAACCGGGCCGGGATGCGGACGGTCCAGGTGATCGGCGTGCCGGCCGCCAATGCCGCGCTGCCGGAGGCCGATGCCGTTGTCGTCGCGCTGAAATCGCGCACCAACCCGGTCTCGGAGGCGGTGGCGCAGTCGCTCGCCGCCTGCGAGGCGCTTCTCGCCGGTGGCGCGCGCCAGATCCTGTTCAAATACTGCTCCACCTTCGATTCGACCGCGCATGGCAATATCGGCCCGGTCGCCGACGCCCTGATGCGCAGGCTCGATGCCGAGAGCGCCATCGTCTGCCCGGCCTTTCCGGCCAATGGCCGCTCGATCTATCAGGGCTATCTCTTCGTCGGCACTGTCCCGCTGCATGAGAGCTCGATGAAGGACCACCCGCTCACGCCGATGCGGGATTCCAACCTGATGCGCCTGATGTCCGCGCAGACCGAGCATCCGGTCGGCCATGTCGGATACACCACGATCCTCGCCGGCCCCGATGCCGTGAAGACGCACGTCGCCGCATTGCGCAAGGACGGCGTGCGCTATGTCGTGACCGATGCGCTGACCAATGACGACCTCATGGTCCTCGGCGCGGCCGTCGCCGGCGAGCCCCTGCTCACAGGCGGCTCGGGCATCGCCATGGGACTGCCGCAGAATTTCCGCGAGGCGGGACTGCTCGCCGAGCGCGAGACCGCCGCGCGGCTGGAGGCGCCGCAGGGGCGCCGCGGCATCATCTCGGGAAGCTGCTCGACCGCGACGCGCGGCCAGATCAAGGCGGCGCAAGAGGCCGGCTTTCCCGCGCTCAAGGTCGACCCGCTGGCGCTGGCCTCCGGCGAGCAGACCGCGCAGGCCCTCGCAGACTGGGCCCTCGCACAGCAGTCAGACCAGCCCTTCCTGCTCTATTCCAGCGACGATCCGGCCGAGGTGGCAGCGATCCAGGGCAAGCTCGGCCGCGAGAAGGCCGGCGAGATCGTCGAGCATGCCTTCGCGCAGGCTGCCCGCCTGCTTGCCGAAGCCGGGCTGACGCGGCTCCTGGTCGCGGGCGGCGAGACCTCGGGCGCCGTCGTCCAGGGGCTCGGCATCCAGACCCTGGAGATCGGCCCGGAAATCGACCCCGGCGTGCCATGGACCCGGGTCGTCGATGGTCCGGACATGGCGGTCGCCCTCAAATCCGGCAATTTCGGCGCGCCCGACTTCTTCCTGAAGGCCTGGAACCTGCTGAGCTGAAGGCCTCCATGCGCCGTTTCGATACGCGAAAACTCGTATAGGATCGGTCCGGAACAGCGGAGCTGGCGGGCATGGACATGGCGTTTCTCGGCGATCTCCTGACGAGCGTGGCCGATCGCGGCCGGGCGCTGATCGGGCTGGAGCGCTTCGCAGGCGGCCGCAGCCGTTCGCTCGACCGGCTTTGCGAGGATTTGCTGTCGGGCCGGGGCGAGGCCTCGGGCATGGCGCTGGCGCAGGCCGTGCTCGATCAGTGGGATAGGCTGGACAGGGCCGGGCGGCTCGATTTCTTCCGCCTGCTGAAGGATCGCTTCGGGCCGAGCCATGAGCGGCTCGCCCTCGCGGTCGAGCGTTATCGCGAGACGCCGGACGCGGCCGCGGTCGCGGAGCTGCATCTTTCGTCCGAACCACGCCGGCAGGAGCTCTTCCGCCGGCTCAATCTGGCGCCGGGTGGCACGCATGTGCTCGTGCGCATGCGCGAGGCCCTGTTCGAGGCCCTGACTGAGGAGCCGGAGCTGGCCGTCGTCGATGCGGATTTCCGCCATCTCTTCGGCTCCTGGTTCAACCGCGGCTTCCTGGTGCTGCGCCGCATCGACTGGCACACGCCGGCCAATGTGCTGGAGAAGATCATCCGCTACGAGGCGGTGCACGAGATCCAGGGCTGGGACGACCTGCGCCGCCGCCTCGAGCCGGCCGATCGGCGCTGCTTCGCCTTCTTCCATCCGCAGCTGATCGACGAGCCGCTGATCTTCGTCGAGGTCGCGCTGACGGGAGCGGTGCCGCGCAGCATCGGCGAGGTCCTGAGCGGCGAGCGCGAGGTGCTGCCGGCACAGAAGACTCAAACGGCCGTGTTCTATTCGATCTCGAACTGCCAGGAGGGCCTGCGCGGCATCTCCTTCGGCAATTTCCTGATCAAGCAGGTCGCCGAGGATCTGAAGCGCGAATTGCCCGGCCTCGACACCTTCGTCACGCTCTCGCCGGTGCCGGGCTTCGCGCGCTGGCTCGCAGGTATCGTTGCCGAGCCGGGCGATCCGCCGCTGAGCAACGAGGAATTGTCCGAGCTGTCGCGGCCACTCGGCGAGACCATCACGCTGGACGAGGCCGAGAAGGCGCGGCGCGACAAGCTGCTCGGCCAGATGGCGGCGCATTATCTGCTGCGGGCCCGCACGGGGGCAGGGCGGGTGATCGATCCCGTCGCCCGCTTCCACCTCGGCAACGGCGCCCGGCTCGAGCGCATCAATGTCGGCGGCAATCTCTCGGCGCGGGGCCTGCGCGAGTCGCATGGCGTGATGGTGAACTACCGCTACGATCTCGACGAGATCGAGGTCAATCACGAGGCTTTCGCCAGCCGCGACACAGTCGTCGCCTCCTCCGCCGCCCGCAAGCTGCTACGCCCTGCCTCCGCCTGAAGGATCCAAGAACCAGTCATGGCCAATCATTTGTTCGATCTCGTCACCGCGCGCATCCCGGCGCCTGACGCTCCCTTCGCCGTCCTCGACGATGGCCGGCGCTATTCCTATTCGGACATGCTCGACGTCTCGGCCCGTTTCGCCAATGCGCTGGTCGCGCTCGGCGTGAAGCCGGGCGATCGCGTCGCCGTTCAGGTGGAGAAGAGCATCGAGGCCCTGATGCTCTATCTCGGCACGATCCGCGCCGGCGCGATCTTCCTGCCGCTCAACACTGCCTATACCCCGGTCGAGATCGAATATTTCCTCGGCGATGCCGAGCCTGCCGTCTTCGTCTGCGACCCGGCCAAGGCGCAAGCGCTGCGTCCCTATGCCGATAAGGCCGGCGCGAAGCTCGAGACGCTCGGCGTCTGGCGCTCGCCCGACGTCTCGGCCGGCACCTTGTCGGATCGCGCGCTGGCGGCTTCGGCGCAGTTCGCAACCGTTCCGCGCGGGCCGGACGATCTCGCCGCCATCCTCTATACCTCCGGCACGACCGGGCGGTCGAAGGGGGCGATGCTGAGCCACGACAACCTGGCCTCGAACGCGCTCGCCTTGGTCGATTACTGGCGCTTCGGCAAGGACGACGTGCTGCTGCACGCGCTGCCGATCTTCCATACGCACGGCCTTTTCGTCGCGACCAACACGATCCTCTTCGCCGGCGCCTCGATGATCCTGCTGCCGAAATTCGACCCCGACCAGGTCATGAAGCATCTGCCGCAGGCGACCAGCATGATGGGCGTGCCGACTTTCTATGTCCGATTGCTGCAGGACGCGCGGCTGAGCAAGGAGGCGACGAAGCACATGCGCCTCTTCGTCTCGGGTTCGGCGCCGCTGCTGGCCGAGACCCATCGCGAATGGCGCGAGCGCACCGGCCACGCCATCCTCGAGCGCTACGGCATGACCGAGACCAACATGAACACCTCCAACCCGTATGATGGCGAGCGCGTCGCCGGCACGGTCGGCTTCCCGCTGCCGGGCGTCGCCGCCCGCGTCGTCGATCCCGAGAGCGGCAGGACGCTCGGTGCCGACGAGATCGGCATGATCGAGGTCAAGGGGCCGAACGTCTTCAAGGGCTACTGGCGCAATCCCGAGAAGACCAAGGCCGAGTTCCGCGAGGACGGCTTCTTCATCACCGGCGATCTCGGCAAGATCGACCCCGCCGGCTATGTCCACATTGTCGGCCGCGGCAAGGACCTGATCATCACCGGCGGCTACAACGTCTATCCCAAGGAGGTCGAGGTCGAGATCGACGAGATGCCGGGCGTGGTCGAGAGCGCCGTCATCGGTTGCCCGCATCCCGATTTCGGCGAGGGCGTCACCGCCGTCGTCGTGGTCAAGCCCGGGGCCGAGATCACGGCCTCAGTCATCTCCAAGGCGCTCGATCAGCGCCTCGCCAAGTTCAAGCTGCCCAAGCAGGTCTTCATCGTGTCCGACCTGCCGCGCAACACCATGGGCAAGGTGCAGAAGAACCTGCTGCGCGACCAGTACCGCGACATCTATGCCAAGGCGATGAAGGCCGGCGAGTAGGGCACGCAAGCGCGGGTCACACCCGCGCCGGCTCCCTGATCTCGATCGTCTCGCCGTCCAGCGGGATCAGCAACCGGTCCGGCCCGATTCCACGCGCGTCCGCCGCTTGCCGGAGCGCCGCGCGGCTGACGGTCGCGTGGTCGAGCGCCTCCATATGCGTCGCGATCACCGTCGCGCCCGGGGCGGCCTCGCAGAGCGCTACCGTTTGCCCGGCATCCATGACGATCAGCGTGCCGTCCCAGAGCGCGCCGCAGGAATGGCTGACGATGACGTCCGGCGCCGTCGCCGAGACCGCTTCCAGCAGCGGCGGGTAGAGAATGCTGTCGCCCGCCCAATAGAGCGTCGGCTCGCCCGGCGCCTCCAGGCTGAAGCCCATCACCGGCCCCATCTTGTCGAGCACGGCGCCGCTGCCATGCTGGGCCGGGACGCGTTTCAGCACGATCGAGCCGATCCGCTGGAAGCAGTCGACGGGTGTGATCGCGGTGAAGCCGGCTTCCGCGATCTTGTCCTCGTCGCCAGGGCGGCAGGTCAGGGGCAGGTCCTTGGCGACGCGCTCCTTGGCGACGCCGTCGAAATGGTCGGCATGCAGATGCGAAACGATCACGTGATCGACGCCGGCGAGGATGTCCTCGATCGGCTCGGGCAGTTCGACCATCGGATTCGGCGATTTGCCGGTGAAAGAAGGGCGACTGTGCATCGGCCCCAGATCAGGGTCGATCAGGAATGTCCTGCCTGCATAGACAAGCTTGAGCGTGGCATTGCGGAGGAGCTGGAGCCGCATGATCTTCTCCGGGCAGTGGCAATGCAGCCCATCATGCGTTCGGCCTCCGCGGTGCGGCCAGTTCTATTTTGTGAAGTCGAAAGCACTCAGCGTTGATCGATGCGCAACTTCGAGCGGGTTCGGCAAAGCCCGATTCAGCTCTTGGGATGCGGCACCAGATCGAGGCCGAAGCCGGCCTCCGGAGCCGGCGCCTCGCGATTGCGCAACCGGCTTTCCCGCAGCTCTCCCGCCGCCTCCAGGATCGGATAGGCGATCGAGGTGATGTGCCCATGGATCCGCTTGAGGTCGCGCAGCACGTCGAGATGGATCGAGCTGGTCTCGATCGATTCCGTCACCCCGCTGCGCAACCGATCGTAATGGCTTTCGGTCGCCTGCCGCTCGGCGGAGCGCATCGTCGCCTTTTCGTCGAAGAGCTGGCGCGCCAGCGCGATGTCGCGTGTCGCGAGCACGTTCAGCGCCAGGCGCAGGCTGTGCATCACCCTTGCGTGCAGCGCGCTGATCTCGGCGAGGCCGTCCGCCGAGAAGCGATAGCCCTTGCGGATCTTCTTTTCGGCCAGCTCCCGCAGATTCTTGTCGATGATGTCGCCGATATGCTCGAGATTGGTGTTGAGCGTGATGATCTCGAGCAGGCGCTTGCTCTCCTCCTCGCTGAGCTCGGAGCGCGACAGCCGCACCAGATAGAGCTTGATCGCCTCGTGGATCGCGTCGACGCCGTCATCGGCCTGCGAGATCTCGCGCGAGAGCTTGATCTGGTCGCCGTCGAGCAGGGTCAGCGTGTCCTTCAGCATCTCGCCGACGCGGTCGCCGAGATGCAGGGTCTCGCGCATGGCGCAGGCCAGCGCTTCCGAGGGGCTGTCGAGCACGCCAGGGTCGAGATAGAGCGGCCGCGTCGCTCGCTCGCCGACCGGAGCCGACGGCATCAGCCGCATCACGAGATCGGAAAGCGGCTTCACGAAGGGCAGGAAGATCAATCCCCCGGCGATGTTGAGAGCGAGATGCAGCTCGACGGCGAGGCGTGCGGGATTGTTCGACAGCGCCGAGAACCAGGCGGCGAACGGGGCGGCCAGCGGGATCACCACGGCCGCGATCGCGACCCGCGTCAGCAGGTTGGCGACGGCGACGCGCCGTTGCGCCACCGGCGCGCCGAGCTGGTCGATGACGGGCACCAGCGCATTGCCGAGATTGGCGCCGACGATCAGCGTCACGGCCATGGTCGGCGAGAGCAGGCCGCCGGACCAGAACGAGGCGATCAGCAGGACGATGGCCAGGCTCGAATGCGTCAGCCATGTCGCCGCGACGGCGACGGCGACCGCGATCAGCGGCTCGCCCGCCAGGGCCTGGAGGATGATCTTGAAGGTCGGCGATTGCGCGAGCGGCGCGGCGGCGGCCTTCAGCTCGACCAGCGAGAGCAGGATGAGCCCGATGCCGACGAAGACGCGGCCTATATTGCGGGCCTTGTCCATCGCCTCGTTCGCCAGATAGAGCGCGACGCCGACCGCCAGGCACAGCCCCCAGATCCAGCCGAGATCGAGCGAGACGATGAAGGCGGCGAGTGCCGTGCCGATATTGGCGCCGAGCAGCACGGCCAGCGCCATCGGCAAGCTGATCAGAGACTGGCCGGCGAAGGAGGACAGCAGCAGCGTCGTCGCCGTCGAGCTTTGCAGGACCAGCGTGACGACCGCTCCGCTGGCGAGTGCCGCGACACGGTTCTGCGTGAAGCGCGACAGGGCCTGCCGGAGCGAGGAGCCGAAAGCGCGCGTCGCACCGGTCCGTACAAGACGGACCGCCCAGATCAGCAGCGCCACTGAGCCAGCAAGGTGGATCAGGACCGAAGTGGTGCTGTCGACCGCGTTCATCTCGTCGTGAAATCTCCGAATCGGTGGGGCGGACGGCCTTGCGAAGCGCGGTCAGTCTAAGGCCAAATTCGTTAGCCGTCTTATAAAGAAAGCACGCTGAAAGGGGCCGTTTCATGACCCTTTCGCGCAGCTGGCCGGCCCTTTCGGATAGGCGCGGCGTCTGCCGTCCGGGAACATGCCGCATTTTCCCGGAACCGCGTCATTCCGGCCGTAGCGAAGCGGAGCGCCGGAATCCATCGTAGGACGCCGAAATCTTATGATGGATTCCGGAGCTGCGCCGCTTCGCGGCTTGTCCGGAATGACGGTGGAGCGCCCTGAAAGTAGCACGCCCTAAGCTGCAAACGTGCCGTAGGGCACGCTCTCGCGCGCCTCGCGCAGCGCGCTCGCCCACCAGTGGAGCTGCGCCAGCATCAGCGCCATGGCCTGCTCCGGCCTGTCGGCGTCCAGGAGCTGGCCGGTTTGGTCGAACCGGCTCCAGGCATTGGCGAAGGCGACGCTGTCGCGGATCGTCGTCGCATGCAGCTCCGAGAAGACCAGCCGCAGCTGCTCAACGGCGCGCAGGCCCCCCGAAAACCCGCCATAGGAGACGAAGGCGACGGGCTTGCCGCGCCATTCCGCGCCGACCATGTCGATCAGCGACTTCAGCGGGCCGGGATAGCCGCGATTATATTCGGGCGTGACGACGATGAAGCCGTCCGCCGCTCCGATGCGCTCCTTGAGGATCCGGACGGCGGGGTTTTCGCCGCGCGGGTGGCGCTTCGGCAGGTCGAGCATCAAGGGATCGACGACATCGACGGTGAACGGGCCTTCGCCCTCGATCTGGGACAGCGTCCAGCCGGCGACCTTGTCGCAGAGCCGGCCCTCGCGGGTGCTGCCATAAATCAGGGCGAGATTGATCCTGCGGTCGAGTTTCTGGTGCATCGGCTGCGCGCTCCACGCGTTTTGCACATCGGGAGCGTGACGGTATAAGACCTCAACTATGGTTGAGGTCAAGAGCCATGAGCGACCCTGATCGCAGGCGCCTCCATGAGGAGCTGAGCGTCGGCGAGGTCGCCCGCCGCAGCGGGCTCGCCGTCTCGGCGATCCATTTCTACGAGGCCAAGGGCCTGATCCGCAGCGCCCGCAGCGCCGGAAACCAGCGCCGCTATCCGCGCGAGGTGCTGCGGCGGGTCGCGATCATCAAGGTCGCGCAGCGCACCGGCATCCCGCTGAAGACCATTCGCGAGGCCTTCAAGGCGTTGCCGGCCGAGCGCACGCCGACGGCGCAGGATTGGGCGAAACTCTCGACGGTCTGGAAGGCCGAGCTCGAGCGGCGCATCGACCGGCTGACGCGCCTGCGCGACCATCTGAGCGATTGCATCGGCTGCGGCTGCCTCTCGGTGAAGGGCTGCCCGCTGCACAATCCCTGGGACCGGCTCTCGGAACAGGGGCCTGGCCCGCGTTTGCTCGATCCGGATTGAGGGGAAGGCGGGCAGGTGCGAGCCGTAACCCGTCATTGCGAGCGCCGCGAAGCAATCCAGGGGGATTGCGTGAGACCCGCTGGATTGCTTCGTCGCTGCGCTCCTCGCAATGACGGCGGACAGCTCACTCCGCCTTGTGCAGGCTCGCCAACGGGAACTTCGCGACATCGGCCAGCAGCTCGGCGAAGCCCTTGGCCTGGAACGCCGCCGTCGCCTTGCCCTTCTCGGCCGTGGCGAGGCTGGCGTCGCCCGCCGCGCCTGACGGGTGGACATCCTGCGCCATCCAGGCATGGGCATGCAGGCCGGTCGGGCGCAGCCAGGCGTATTCGCCCTGCATCTTGATGGTCGACGGCTCGAACCGCCCGGCCTTGCTCATGTCGACGAGGTCGGGCCGGAAATGCAGCATCAGCGAGGTCTCGATGTCGCCGGCATGGATGCCGTGATTGGCGTCGAGCTCGGCATAGAGGCCCTGCGGCAGGCCGAAGGCGCGCCAGGCCGTGGTTACGGCCAGCATGCCGTGGCGCACGCGCAATTCGCGCGAGACGACCTTCATCGGGTCGATATTGCCGCCATGCGAGGTCACGATCACCAGCTTGCGTAAGCCCGCGCGCAGCACGCTCTCGCCGATATCGATCCAGCTCTGCGTCGCGCTTTGCCAGGACAGGGTGAGCGTGCCTGGCGAGTGCAGGTGCTCGTTCGACTTGCAGATGGCGAGCGTCGGCAGCACCAGCACGTCGAGCCCGGCCGGAACCAGCGGCATCGCCTGCGCCAGCATCGCATTCATGATCGTGGTGTCGACCGAGACCGGCAGATGCGGGCCATGCTGCTCGATCGCCGCCAGCGGCAACACCGCGACGGTGCTCTCGGGCGAAAGTCCCTTGAAATCGGTGGTCTTCAGGTCGCCCCAGAAGCGCGCGGTCATGGTCTTTGTCCTCTTAAGCGTCTTGAAATCACAGCCCTCATCCTGAGGAGCAGGCTTTGGCCTGCGTCTCGAAGGATGTTCCAGCACGCACTGGAACCATCCTTCGAGACGCCGCTACGCGGCTCCTCAGGATGAGGGCTGTGGTTATGCAGTCACCTCATTCCGCCGCCTGCGCCGCCTCGGCCTGCCAGTCCAGCAGCTTGCCGGGATTCATCAGGCCGAGCGGGTCGGCAAGGCGCTTGAATTCCGGCTGCGGCGCGTCGGTGCGCTTCCAGCCGGCATTGTTCAGCACCCAGGTATGCGGGTTCGAGGCCTGGATGCCGGCCTCCTCGGCCTGGCGCATGATCTCGGTCAGCCGCTCGGGCGTGGTGAAGCGCACCAGCGGCAGGCTGGAATGGTAGACGCGGCCCTGGCGGCGCTGGAACTCGATATGGAACAGCACGTCGTCGCGGAAATGGGTCTCGGCCCAGTCGAGCAGCTCGAGATTGCGGCCGGGCGGGAAGCGCAGCTGCAGATAGGTGATCGTCGGATCGACCTTGAGCGCGTGAAGCGTGGTGTGGTTCCAGGTGTATTCGTAGAGCGGGCCCGGCGCCCCCTTCTCGCGATGCTCGCCGAAGGCGGCGGCGCGGGCATCGGCCGCGTTCCGGGAGTAGGTGACCGTGCCATCCATCCCGGCGATCAGCCGGTCGAGCTCGTCGGCCTGCGGTTCCGAGACCATCAGGATGGCGAAGGCCTTGTTCTCGCCCAGCCAGGGCGCGAGCCGGCGCAAATAGGGCGCGATGCGCGGATCGTGGATGCTGACCAGCTTCTTGGCGATGCCGTCGCATTCGGTGAAGGCCTGGCCGAAGGCTGCGGCCTGCTTCAGCGTGTCGAAGGTCGCGATCCGCTCGGCCCAGGCATGGGCGGGCGCGAGCGGCACCTCGACCTCGGTGATGATGCCGTTGACGCCATAGGCGTGCATCACCTTGAGGATTTCCTTGCCGCGCAGCTCGATCAGGCGCGGCTCGGGCTCGACCGTCATCACCTCGAGCGCGATGACGGCGCCGAGATTGTCGATCTGGCCCCAGGTGCAGGACCCGGCGCCGGCCGCCCCGCCGGCAACGAAGCCGCCGAGCGTCGCCTGCGCCCGGGTCGACGGGTGCATGCGCAGTTCCTGGCCGAGCGGCGCCAGCGCCTTGTCGATGTCGAGCATGTTCGCGCCGGCCTCGAACCGGCCCGCGCCGAGCGTGGTCGAAACGACGCGGTCGAGCCGCGTCAGGTTCAGCAGCACGCCGCCCTCGAGCGGCACGGCCTGGCCGTAATTGCCGGTGCCGCCGCCACGGACCGTGAGCGGAATCCGGTGGCGCGCGCAGGCGGCGGCGACGCGCCGGACCTCGTCCTTGCTCTTCGGCAGGATGACGAGCTCGGCCTGCTTGCCGTCGAGGTCGGGCTTCAGGACCGGCGAGAACCAGAAGAAGTCGCGGCTATGCATGCGCAGCGAGGGCGCATCGTCATAGATCGTCAGATCGGCGAGTTCGGCGCGCAGCGCGGCGAGGGCAGGGCGGGTCATGGCGTCACCAGATGCGGCGGCAGAGGGCAGGCCTCCACCTTAGCCCGGCGGGCCGGCGGCGGAAGCGTTCCCCTTGCATGCCGTGGCGGGGCTGCGAGCGCAACCTCTGCTGTGGATTGAGGCATTTGCCCAATCTCTGTGCGTAAGAGCGCTTTGGCGCATTTCCAGCGGGCCTTCGCGCATGGCATATAAGTTGCTCGCCCGCGCTCGAAGCCAGTGCCCGGGTGGCGCGCCGACATTTCGCGGAGGTTCGAAGATAATGACGATGAAATATCGCGTGAGCCGCCGCGCCGCGCTCGGCCTGATCGGTGGCTCGGCCGCCTCTGCCCTGATCCCGGTGCCTGGCGCCAGGGTCAACGCCCAGACGCTCGACAAGGTCAGCTACCAGACCAACTGGCGCGCCCAGGGCGAGCATGGCGGCTTCTATCTCGCGCTCGCCAACGGCATCTACAAGAAATACGGCATCGACGCCGATATCCGCATGGGCGGCCCGCAGCAGAACCCCTCCCAGCTCCTCCTCGGCGGCCGCGTCGACATGATCATGTCGAATTCCTTCGAGGCGATCCGCTACGCCCAGGAGGGCCTGCCCTTCCTCTGCATCGCCTCGATCTTCCAGAAGGACCCGCAGGTCCTGATCTCGCATCCCGGCCAGGGCAACGACACGCTCGCCGCGCTCAAGGGCAAGCCGATCCTGGTCGGCGCCGGCGGGCGCACCAGCTTCTGGCCCTTCCTGAAGGCGAAGTTCGGCTTCGTCGACGAGCAGGTCAGGCCCTACACCTTCAACATGGCGCCGTTCCTGGCCGACAAGACGATCTCGCAGCAGGGCTTCCTCTCCTCCGAGCCCTTCGCGATCCAGAAGGCGGGCGTCAATCCGGTCGTGCACCTGCTCGCCGATGCCGGTTTCGCCAACTACAACACCACGATCAACATCTCGAAGAAGATGGTCGACGAGAAGAAGGACGTGGTGCAGCGCTTCGTCACCGCGACTCTCGAGGGCTGGTCCGAATACATGAAGGGCGGCCCCAGTGTCGAAGCCGCCAACAAGCTGATCCTCAAGGACAATCCCGACATGGATGCCGAGAAGATCGCCTATGCCGTCAAGGTCATGAACGAGAACGGCATCGTGCTCTCCGGCGACGCGCTGACGCTCGGCATCGGCGCGATGACCGATGCGCGCTGGGCCGAATTCTACAAGCAAATGACCGATGCCGGCGTTTTCCCGGCTGGCATCGACATCAAGAAGGCCTATAGCCTCGAATTCATCAACAAGGGCGTCGGCAAGGCGTAGCCCTACCCGCCGCGTCATCCCGGACGAGCCGCGAAGCGGCGCAGATCCGGGATCCATCGTAAGGCGCTGACGCTCTATGATGGATCCCGGCGCTTCGGCCGGGATGACGGTTGAGTGTTGGCAACTGAACTGGATCATCAGGCTTTGGACACAGCCTATCTGAGCAGACCCCATGTCGAGACCAGCGGCGCCAGGCCGCTCGTTTCGGTCCGGCATGTCTCGAAGCAGTTCGCCAACGGCACGATCGCCGTCCGCGACGTCAATCTCGATCTCGGCACCGGCGAGTTCATCAGCCTGCTCGGCCCTTCGGGCTGCGGCAAGTCGACCCTGCTGCGCATGATCGCGGGCCTCGGCGCGCCTTCGACAGGCACGATCGACTGGCCGACGACGAGCCATGACGCCTCGGGCACGCCGGAGCGCGATCTCGGCTTCGTCTTCCAGGATCCGACGCTGATGCCCTGGGCCAATGCGCTCGCCAACGTCATGATGCCGCTGATCCTCAAGCATGTGCCGAAGCGCGAGGCCGAGGAACGCGCCGCCGAGATGCTGGCGCTGGTCGGGCTGAAGGGTTTTGAGAAATCCTATCCGCGCGAGCTCTCGGGCGGCATGAAGATGCGGGTCTCGATCGCCCGGGCGCTGGTGATGCGGCCGAAGATCCTGCTGATGGACGAGCCCTTCGCGGCGCTGGACGAGATCACCCGCCACCGCCTGAACGACGATTTGCTCGAGCTCTGGTGGAAGACCAAGTTCACCGCCGTCTTCGTCACCCACTCGGTCTTCGAGTCGGTCTACCTCTCGAAGCGGATCGTGGTGATGGCGGCGCGTCCCGGGCGCGTCATGGCCGATCTCGATGTCGATGCGCCCTATCCGCGGGACGAGCTCTTCCGCACCTCCTCGGATTACGCCCATCTCTGCCGCGTCGTCTCCGGCAAGCTCAAGGAGGCGATCGGCTCATGAGCACGCCATCCCAAACCGCTCTCCCGCATGTGCCGCATGACGGCACCGATGCCGAGGCGCGGCCGATCTTCGCCACCGAGCCTCGCATCCTCGGCCTGCCGGCGAGCGCCTGGCCGCGCATCCTGGCGCCGATCGCGGTCGGCCTGTTCGCGCTGGCGCTCTGGGAAGGGCTGGTGCGCTGGTACGCGATCCCGCCCTATATCCTGCCGGGGCCGATCCTGATCGGCCAGACGCTGGTCGCAGACTGGGCGACGCTCTCCGGCTCGCTCTGGATCACGCTGCGCATCACCTTCATGGCGCTGTTCGCCGCGGTCGTCGTCGGCGTGACTCTGGCGGTGCTCTTCACCCAGTCGAAATGGCTGGAAATGTCGCTATTGCCCTATGCGGTCGTGCTGCAGGTCACGCCGATCGTCGCGATCGCGCCGCTGATCATCATCTGGGCCGGCGACATCAACCTCTCGCTCCTGATCTGCGCCTGGATCGTCGCCTTTTTTCCGATACTCTCGAACACGATCCTCGGGCTGAACTCGGCCGACCACAACCTGATCAACTTCTTCCAGCTCTATGGCGCGACGCGCTGGCAGACGATGCGCTATCTCAAGCTGCCGGCGGCGCTGCCCTATTTCCTGGCGGGGCTGAAGATTTCGGGCGGCCTGGCGCTGATCGGCGCGGTCGTCGCCGAGTTCGTCGCCGGCACCGGCGGCAGCGAGTCGGGGCTCGCCTACCGCATCCTCGAGGCCGGCTACCAGCTCAAGATTCCGCGCGTCTTCGCGGCGCTGATCATGATCTCCCTGTCGGGCATCGCGATCTTCCTGGCGACGAGCTGGATCTCGCATCTGCTGCTGCGGCGCTGGCATGAAAGCGCGCTGAAGCGGGAGAATTGAGCATGAGCGCTCTGCCCGAACGCAAGCCCAAGCCCGCCCAGCCCTCGCGCTACGACATAGCGGGCTTCAAGGCCGAGATCGCAGATATCCCGGTGATCGACGAGGCGCAGGTGGTGCGCAAGCGCTCCCGCGACTTCTTCTGGTATTCGCCGATCCTCAACGCCGAGCTCGCCAACAAATCCGCCGACATCATCGTCAGCCCGCGCGACGAGGCCGAAATCATGCGCGTCGCCGCCGCCTGCGCCAGGCGGCGCATCCCGCTGACGGTGCGCGCGGCCGGGACCGGGAATTACGGTCAGGCCGTGCCGCTCGAAGGCGGCGTGCTGCTCGACATCACCGCGCTGACCGCGATCGAATGGCAGAGGCCGGGCGCGGTCCGCGTCCAGACCGGCGCCAGGCTGCTCGATATCGACACGGCGACGCGCCCTTCCGGCTACGAGCTGCGCATGCATCCCTCGACCAAGCGTTCGGCCACGGTCGGCGGCTTCGTCGCCGGCGGCTCGGGCGGCGTCGGCTCGGTCACCTATGGCGGACTGCGCGAGCCCGGCAACATCCTCGCGGCGCGCGTCGTCACCGTGGAGGAGGAGCCGCGCATCCTCGAATTGCGTGACGATGCCGCTCAGAAGGTCAACCGGGCCTATGGCACGACCGGCATCATCACGGCGCTGGAGATGCCGCTGGCGCCGGCCTGGCCCTGGATCGACGTCATCGTCGCCTTCGACGACTATATGGACGCCTTCCAGGCCGGCTACGAGGTCGCGCTGGCCGATGGCGTCGTCAAGAAGCTGGTGACGCCGATCTCAGCGCCGATCCCGTCCTATTTCGGCGCGCTGAAGCAGCATTGTCCGGAGGGCAAATGCATCCTGATCTGCATGATCGCGGAAGCCTCGCTCGGGCCGTTCAAGGCGATCATCGGCAGGCGCGGGCAGGTGACCTACGAGGCGCCCTCCGAGGAGGGGCCGGGCACCGTCCCGCTCTATGAATACACCTGGAACCACACGACGCTGCAATGGCTGAAGAGCGACCGCTCGATCACCTATCTGCAATGTCTGTTTCCCCATGACCGGCTGATCGAAAGCGCCCGCGAAATGATCGCGCGCTTTCCCGACGAGGTGCTGGCGCATCACGAGTTCATCCGCTTCGGCGGCCGCGTCACGGCGAGCGCCCTGCCGATCCTGCGCTACACGACGCCGGAGCGGTTGAACGAGATCATCGCGCTGCACGAGGAGGCCGGGGTGATGATCGCGAACCCGCATGTCGTCTCGCTCGAGGGCGGCAGCCGGCACAAGCGGGCCGACGCGGACCAGCTCGGCTTCAAGCACGAGGTCGATCCCCATGGCCTGATGAACCCCGGCAAGATGGCGAGTTTTTCGCCGAGACCGCGCTGATCAGGCGAAATAGGCGAGCTTCTCGCTTGCCGGCAGGGCATCGATCGCCCGCAACTCCACTTCCGAGGTCGCCGAAAGAGCGGAGCTGCTCTGGGCGGGCGGCAAGGGGCTGCCGTCGCCGGTCTCGGCGAAGACGAGATCCTCTTCGATGATCTGAACCGTGCCGAGCCGCCGCTGGCTGGACGGCCGGGCCCGGACACGAGACGAAGCGTCCAGGGTCGAGTGCGGCTTGTCGTCGATCTCGACGATCTCGATATCGTCGTAGTTCGACAGCGGCGCAGCCTCTGGCAGCTCGAACGCCTTGTTCGGTGCTCGCGGCGCAGCGGCGCCGACCGCCTCGCGCGCGGACCCGAAGGCGCGCAGGCTGCTGTCCAGCATCGCGATGGTGTCGGCGATCTTGCTGATTTGGTGCGCTGTGCCTTCGATCACGGCGGTCGCGGCATAGATCTCGGTCGAGCGACGGTCGAGCAGATCGCAGAGTTCGTCGCCGGCCCCGCTCTCGCGCAGCCCCCAGGCGGCTTCCTGGATGCTTTCTGTCGCGCTCAGAATCCCGCCGGCGGTAGTCTCGATCCGGGCGGCAAGATGCGATGAGGGTTCGCCCGCCTTGCCGCTGATCCGCTCCAGATCTGTCCGCAGATCGGCGATGAGGGCGATCGCCTCGCGCAGGTCGGGGCCGCTGGCAGGCTGCGACGCCGGTTGCGCGACGGCGCGCTGCAGCTTGGCGATGGCGGCGAGCACCTTCGTCGTGTCGGCCTGCCGGTTGCGCTTGGCGTGCTCTGCCATGAACCAGCGACCGCGCGCCGTTTCCATGACCGCCGCGGCGATGGCCTCGTAATCGCTCTCGCTCAGCGGGGTCAGCGAACGTGCGTCGCTCATGGCGAACCTGCTCTTGGGGACCGGCCGAAGTCGCCTTCGCCGATCGGGATGCTCCATCGGGAACCGTGCCGTGATAATGCTTAAGGAATTGCTGCCGGCGCCGCTCCGACCTGCTTCATTGCGGGGCGGGCCGCCTGTCAGCGTCCCGCCTGCGATGCTTGCCAAGCGCTCGCCGTGCGGCGATACAGGTTCGGGGGTATACTTGGCCGGACGCTGTCGCGCCGGGGCTGGTCGCCAACCTGACCAGGACTGCTCGGGGGACATCAGGGAGACCATGGCGAGCCTCGACACCGCCGAGCCCCAGGCTGTCTTTCGCGACGATGCAGGCGTGTTGGCGATCACGCTTGCCGGCTCGTGGAGCGCCGAATGCGCGCCGCGCATCGAGGCGCTGACCGAGGAGATCAGCGACCGGATCAAGCAGGCCTCGCGTGCCACGCTCGACCTCTCGGCGGTGGCGCGGCTCGACACGCTCGGCGCCCATGTGCTCAACCGCCTCAAGACCGAGCGCGAGGAGGGAGGGGCGGCCGTCGAGATCGTCAGCCGGCAGCCCGAGCACGCCGTGCTCCTCGCCGAGGTCAATATTCACGACACCGAGGTGACGCCGCCGGTCCAGCATTTCGGCATCGTCAGCGTTCTGGTCAATATCGGCCGCGCCGTCGTGCGTTTCGGGCGCGACATGGTCGGCGGCGCGATGTTCCTCGGCGAAGTGATCGTCGGCTCCGCCGGCGTCGTGCTCGGGCCGCGCAAGTTCCGCGGGCCTTCGCTGGTCAACCAGATCGAGCTCATCGCCTTCAACGGCGCGCCGATCATCATGCTGATCTCGTTCCTGGTCGGCTGCATCGTCGCCCAGCAGGGCATTTTCCAGTTGCAGCAGTTCGGCGCCACGCCCTTCGTCGTCAACCTGACCGGCATCCTGATCCTGCGCGAGCTCTCGGTCCTGCTGACCTCGATCATGATCGCTGGCCGCTCCGGCTCGGCCTTCACCGCCGAGATCGGCTCGATGAAGATGCGCGAGGAGATCGATGCGCTCCGGGTGATGGGGCTGGACCCGATCGAGGTCCTGGTCGTGCCGCGCATCCTGGCGCTGATCATTTCCCTGCCGATCCTGACCTTCATCTCCTCGATGTCGGGCCTGACCGGCGCGGCCCTGGTGACCTGGCTCTATGGCGGCATCGGCGTCGACACCTTCCTGGCGCGCCTGCAATCTGTGATCACCTGGCAGCATTTCGCCGTGGGCCTGATCAAGGCGCCTTTCATGGCCTTCGTCATCGGCCTGATCGCCTCGATCGAGGGGCTCGCGGTCAAGGGTTCGGCCGAATCGCTGGGCCGTCAGGTCACGGCGTCGGTGGTGAAGGCGATCTTCATGGTGATCGTGGTGGACGGGCTATTCGCCATGTTCTTTGCATCCATCCAGTTCTGAGGGCGGTGAGCTGAGCATGAGCGCAGACCGGGCCGAGGAGCCCAAGCATCCGCAGCCTGATGGCGACGCGGGCCGGTCCGAACGAGACCGGGCCGAGCCGGAAGCCGTGATCCGCGTCCGCGATCTCAAGGTCGCCTTCGGCGACAAGGTGATCATGGACGGTCTCGATCTCGACGTGATGCGCGGCGAGATCCTCGGCTTCGTCGGCGGGTCGGGAACGGGAAAATCGGTCCTGACCCGCACGATCCTCGGCCTGGTGCGCAAGCGGCGCGGCACGATCGAGGTGCTCGGCGAGAATGTCGACGACCTCACCGGGGCCGACAGGCGCAAGCTCGAGCGCCGCTTCGGCGTGATGTTCCAGCACGGCGCGCTGTTCTCGGCGCTCAGCGTCAAGCAGAACATCCAGGTGCCGATGCGGGAATATCTCAAGCTCTCGCCCAAGCTGCTCGACGAAATGGCGATGCTGAAGCTCGAAATGGTCGGCCTGAAGCCCGATGCGGCGAACAAGGCGCCCTCCGAGCTCTCCGGCGGCATGATCAAGCGGGCGGCGCTCGCGCGCGCGCTCGCGCTCGACCCCGAGATCGTCTTCCTCGACGAGCCGACTTCGGGGCTCGATCCGATCGGCGCGGCCGAGTTCGACGAGCTGATCATGACGCTGAAGCAGACATTGGGCCTCACCGTCTTCATGGTGACCCATGACCTGGACAGTCTGTATTTTGCCTGTGACAGAATAGCCGCCCTGGCGGATAAACGCGTCATCGCGGTCGGCCCGCTGGCCACGATGCTGGCGTCCGATCATCCCTGGCTGAAAGCCTATTTCGGCGGCGAACGCGCCCGCGCCCGCTTGCCCGCCGATGGGCAAAGCCATTGAAACCGGCCCGGTCCGTTGCGCCCAGGCGGCGAAACCAAGCGTCACATGGCGAGTTTGGAGCGTTGATGTTGCCTGAAAGCTGCTTCGCCCCTCGCGGAATCTTGGTTTAACGTCGAGACAATGGAATCGCGCGCCAACTATGCACTGGTCGGCCTGTTCACGCTTGCGGTCCTCGCGGCGATGTTCGGCTTCGTGTACTGGTTCAACAGCGGCCTCGCCGGTCGCCGGCAGGACGTGCGCGTCGTCTTCAGCGGCACGGTCACCGGGCTCGGGCGCGGCTCGAGCGTGCTCTTCAACGGCTTGCGGGTCGGCGAGGTCACGCGCATCGAGCTGCAGCCGGACGATCCGCGCCGGATCTACGCCGTCATCCAGGTCGACAACACGACGCCGCTGCGGGTCGATACCAGGGCCCGCATCGAGGCGCAGGGCCTTGCCGGCGTGGTCGCGGTGCAGCTTCTGGGCGGAGAACCCGACTCGCCGGTGCTGACCGCCCAGCCCGGCCAGTCGATGCCGACGATCATCGCCGAGCGCTCGGAGTTCCAGGATATTCTGGAGACCGTCCGGACCATCGCCAAGCGCGCCGAGGACGTGCTCGGCAGCGTCGAGGGCCTGGTCAAGGAGAATGCCGAGCCGATCAGCAACACCGTCAGGAACATCGAGAAATTCTCCGCCGCGCTCGGCAACAACTCGGATGGCGTCGACAAGCTGATGGCGAGCTTCGGCCAGATCGCCGAGACGGTCGCGCCCCTGTCCCAGAAGCTCGGCACCCTGAGCGAGGAGCTCACCGAGGTCGTCAAGTCGGTCGATCAGAAGAAGGTCGCCAATATCGTCGACAACGTCGACAAGTTCACGGCCGCTCTCGGCGGCTCCAGCGGCGATGTCGGCAAGGCAGTGAAGGACATCGCCTCGATCACCGAAAAGCTGAACAAGGCGGCCGATCAGGTCGAGGGCGTGCTGAAGGCGGCGCAGACCTTCCTGGGCTCCGAGGACGGGCAGGGCGCTCTCGTCGAGGTCGGCAATGCGGCGAGATCGATCCGTGTCCTGGCCGACAATCTCGACAAGCGTACCGCCGAGATCACGGCCGGCATCAACCGCTTCACGGGGCCAGGCCTGAGGGATATCGAGGCGCTCGCATCGGACGGCCGCAGGACTCTGACCGACCTCAACCGGACCCTGCGCAGCCTGGAGCGCAACCCGCAGCAATTCATCTTCGGCGGCAAGCCGCCGCTTCCTCAATATGGCGGATCGCGCTGACATGACGCTGCCTTTCCTCGCCGCGCGCCCGCGCCGGCCCCAGCCTGGCGCCGCAGCCCTGTTGCTGGCCGTTTGCCTGCCGCTGGCCGCTTGCGGGGGCGGCCCGACGCCGACGACCTATGATCTCTCGGCGCCGCGCGATTTCGGCCGCACGGGCGGCGGCCCGCCGATGGTGGTGGCCGAGCCGACGACGGTGCAGACGCTCGATTCAGACCGGGTGATCGTCAAGGATTCGTCCGGCGCCCTGTCCTTCCTCGGCGGGGCGCAATGGGCCGACCAGGTGCCCAAGCTGGTCCAGACGCGTCTCGTCCAGACTTTCGAGAATGGCGGCCGGCTCGCCTCGGTCTCGCGCCCCGGTGAGCGGATCGTGCCCGACCTGCAGCTCAACACCGATATCCGCAGCTTCAACATCGATGCGGCCTCCGGCAGCGCCGTGGTCGAGATCACCGCGAAGCTGGTCGGCGACAAGACCGGCCGCATCCAGCGCGCGCGCCTCTTCTCGGCGCGCGTGCCGGCCGGCGCCGTCGATGGCGGCGCGGCGGCGCAGGCGCTCGACAAGGCCCTGTCGCAGGTGCTCATCCAGATCGTGCGCTGGACCGGGCGCGGCTGACATCCATCGCGCTACACCGTCCGCGCTGAAGCGGGTGGGCGTTTCGAGCCGGACTGCTGGACGAGGGTCCGGCGCCCTGCATAATGGCTCATGCGCTTCACCAAGTGGGATTACCTGGCCTTTCCGCTGCTCGCCGCGATCCTGATCGGAGTGGGCTATGGCGCCTTGCGCCTGGTCGGCTTCTTCGGCCTCGGAGTCCTGGGGCTGGTGATCGCGTTCGTCACGGTGCGGATGGACCTGGAGCGCGACGGGGCAAGCTCCGAGCCGAACGTCGTAGCCGAGCAGTTCAAGGCCCGGGATCGCATGTCGCGAGCCGAGAAGGCCGGGATGCATGCCGACCACACGGCGCGCTTGCGCCCGCTTTTCGTCGCCCAGATCATCGCCGCCGGGTTCATCATCCTCGGCTTCGGCTTCCATTTCCTGCTTTGACACTCCTTTCGCGTATGGTGGAGGAGGGCGTCGCAGGAACGCCTGATCGCCCGCGGTAAAGAAAAAGGCCGCCCTTCCGGGCGGCCTTTTCCTTTGTCAGGCGCTGAAGCGGGGGCTTATTCGAAGCGCCCGCTCGCATGGGCCAGCATGGTGTAGACCTTGCCGGTCTCGGAGGTGAGATAGGTCTTGGCGACCATCGAATCGCGGTCGTCCTTGGCCGCCTCGCCGAGCAGGCGCTCGAACTCGTCGATATAGCGGTCGACCGTCTCCTTGAACTCCGCGTCGCGGCGGTACTTGCGCCGGATCTCGTCGAAGGTCTGCTGGCCCTGCAGCGTGTAGAGCCGGCGCGTGAAGACGTTGCGCTCGCCGCGCTTGTAGCGGTCCCACAATTCGACGGCGGCGTCATGGTCGATCATGCGGGCGATGTCGACCGACAGCGAGTCGAGCTTCTCGATCGAATGCGCCGTCGGCTTGCTGGTCTCCGGTGCGCGCTCCTCGCGCGAGGCGCGGTTCAGCAGGTCGGACAGCCAGCCGGCCTTCGCCGGCGGCGCCTCTGCCGGCGCCGTGCGGCGCTGCGCCTCCGGGGCCGGGCGCACCGGCGCGGCTTTCACCTCGGCGGCTGGCTCGGGCTTCGCAGGCTCGGGAGACGCATCGATCGAGGGCCGCAGCAGCGGCTCGGCGACCGTGGTCGCGCGCGCCTGGGCGGCGGGCGCGGCATAGACGGGGGCCGCAGGTGCCGCTGTAGCCGCGCGCCGGGTCTCGGTGCCGCCGGCCACGTCGCTGGTGCGGCCGGAGCGCGTGACGATCTCGGTCAGCTCGTTGAGCGCCTTGATCTGGTCGGCCACGACGCGCCGCATCGCCGCCGTCGATTCCTGCGTTTCGCGCGGGAGATCGAGCACGCCGCGCTTCAACTCGGCGCGGGTCGATTCCAGCTCGCGCTGGATCTCGGTGGAGATCGCACGCATGTCCTGCGCCGCGCCCTGGAAGCGTTCCGTCACCTTGGCGAGCTCGTTCCCGACCTCGTTGGTGACCTGCTCATAGGCGGAGCGCAGGGCATGAGCGGTGCGTTCACGCTCCTTGCCGGTGGTGGCGCGGATCAGCTCGAACTGCTGCGTGATCGCGCCCGTCGTGGCTTCGGCCGAATCGGTCAGCACGCCGCCGATCTGACGGGCGCGCGCCTCGGCGCTGCTGAGCGACTCGTCGATCAGCGCCGCGAAGGAGCGGGTGATCGATTCGATGTCGTCGGTCTTGCCCGCGATCAGCCCATGCAGGTCGTCGAGCGCGTCCTTGCGCTCGGCGAGCGCCTTGCCGACGCGCGCCTCGACCTGCTCGAGCCGCGAGGCGACGGCGTGGAGCGCCGCCGTGCTGGCCTGCGTGGCTTCGCTGAGCGAAGCGCCCTGGCCATCGAGCTGGCCCACCAGCGCGGTGGTCTGGCGCAGCGTCCCTTCGGAGAAGGCCTTCAGCTCCTCGACCTGGGCCGAGACCTGCTGCGAGGCGCTCTTGGTCTCGTCCATCACCGTGGCGAGCACGCTCTGGAGCTCGTGCACGCGGGTCGACAGCCCGCTCTCGATCGAGGCGAGGTTCTTGTTCGCGCCGCTGACGATCTGCTGCATCAGCTTGTTGGCCTCGCCGAGGCGCCCCAGCATGCCGCCGAGCTCGCCGCGAAGCTGCTCGTTGGTGTTGACCAGCGCGTCGACGGACTGGCGCGTGCCGGCCTCTAGCGTCTCGCGCAGGCCGGACGAGGACGTGTCCAGTGCGGTGGTGATTTCCGAGCCGCGCTCGCGCAGCCCGGCGACGATCGACGAGCCGCGCTCCTCGATCGCGCTGACCACGGTCTCGCCGACGCTGGCGACCTCGTTGGCGATCGCCGCTCCGCGCTGGCCCAGTGCCGCGATCATGCCGCCGCCCCGGTCGTCGAACAGGGCGCGCAGCTCCTCGGCACGCGCGCCGAGCGAGGCGGAGATCTCCTCCGACTTGCCGTGCAGCGTGTCGGCGATCTGCTGGCCGCGCGTATCGAGCGTGCCGGAGACGGTGTCGAGCCGGTTGACCACGCGCTCCTCGAAGCGCGCGACGCTCTGGTCGAGCGTGTCGGCGATCTGCAGCGCCCGCCCACCCAGCGTGGCGTTGATGGTGTCCGCCTTCTCGCTGAGCGTGCGCGTGAGCGACTCGCTCTTGGAGGTGACGACCTCGCCGATTTCGTCGGCCTTGGCCGCCAGCGCACGGGTGACCTCGCGCCCGCCCTCCGCCAGCACGCGGGCGATATCGACCGTGCGCTCGACCAGGGCTTCGTTGAGAGCTGTGGCGCGCGAGCCGAGATTGCCGTCGATGCGCGCGATCAGTCCGTCCAGCGATGTGGCGATCTCGGCGCTCTTGGCGCCCGAGCGCTCCTCGAAGACCTTGATCTGGTTCTCCATGGCGGCAGCGGATTCCTGCGTGCGCGCCGCCAGGATCTCGGCCGCATCGGCTGCCCGCTGCCCGACCCGGTCGGCGAGCGCCTGGCCGTCTTCCGTCAGCAGCTTCTCGATCTGGCCGAGCTGCGTGGCGACGGTCTCGGTGAAGCTGCGGGTGTCGTCCGAGAGCTTGGTCGCAAGCGAGCCGCCCTGGCGGACCACGATCTCCTCGAAGGCATCGAGGCGGATCCCGAGGGCGGCTTCGATATTGCGCCCCTGCGTGTCGAACAGGGTCGTGAACGCAGCGAGCCGCTCACCGAGGCTGCCCTCGATGCCGCGTCCCTGCGTATCGAAGAGATGGGTGAAGGCGGCGAGGCGCTCGTCGAGGCTGGTCTCGATGCCGCGTCCTTGCGTATCGAACAGATGGGTGAGGGCGGCGAGACGCTCGTTGAGGTTGGTCTCGATGCCACGTCCCTGCGTGTCGAACAGATGGGCGAGGGCGGCGAGGCGCTCGTTGAGATTGGTCTCGATGCCGCGTCCCTGGTTCTCGAACAGTTCGGCGAAGGAGGACAGGCGCGCCGCGAGCGTCCCGTCGATCTGCCGGCCCTGATTGTCGAAGAGCTGGTTCAGGGCGTCGTGGCGGCTGGCCAGGGCTTCGTTCAGCGCCTGGGCGCGGCTCTCGACCGAGCGCAGCATCGATTCGGCATTGGCCGACAGCGCCTCGTTGACGCGCCCGCCCTGCTGGGTCAGCGCGAGGACGATCTCCTTGCCGGTTCCGGCGAGCAGCGTGCGCGCCTCCTCGGCATGGATGGTGAAGGTGTCGTGCAGCCCTTGCGTCGCCTCGGTGACGCGGTCCGCGACATGGCGGCCATCGACATTGATGGTCTCGGTCAGGGTACGCGTGGCCTCGGTCATCCGCCGCGCCAGGTCTTCGCTCTGCTCGCCGAGCAGGGTGTGGACCTCGCGGCCCGTGCTGACGAGATCGCGGATCATCGTCTCGCGCTGTTCGCCGAGCAGCGTGCCGACCTCCTGGCTGGCCGAGGTCAGGCGCGTGATGAAGCCGCTCTGCTGCTGTTCCAGCGCCTCGCGGGCGCCGTCCACGCTCTCGTTGACCCGGGCAGCGAGAAGGTTGCCCTGTTCGCCGAGCTTGGCATGCAGGCTCTCGCCGGTGTCGGCGAGCTGCGCGATCAGCGCACCGCCGCGTTCGGCCAGCAAGCCATGGACGGAGCGGCCGACATCGGCGACGCGCGTGACCAGGGCCTGGCTCTGGCCGCTCAGCAGGTCCTGCATCTCGAGGCCCGCCTGCGAGACCTTCACGGTCATGGCGCCGGCCTGCTCCTCGAGCAGGGCGCTCACCTTCGTGCCGGTCTCGGACAGGCTACCGACGAGCGTTTCGCGCTGCTCGCTGATCAGGTTCTCGACCTCCTGGCCGGCGAGCCCGATGCGTGCCACCAACGTGTCGCTCTGGGCACCGATCAGGGTCTGGACCTCGCGGCCGGTCTGGCCGAGGCGGGTCACCAGCGTGTCGCTCTGCTGGCCGATCACGCCCTCGACCTCCTTGCCGGCGAGCGAAACGCGCGAGACCAGCTTCTCGGCCTGCTGGTCCAGCAGGCCATGCACGATCTCGCCGGTCTCGGAGAGGCGGGTCACCAGACTGCCGCCCTGTTCGGTGAACAGGCCATGCACGCTGGTGCCGACTTCGGTGATCCGCGTGGTCAGCTCGTCGCCATGACGGTTGACCGCATCGCCGAGGGATTTGCCGGCCTCGTCGACGCGCAGCACGATCGCGTCGCCGCGCTGGCGCAGCACGTCCTCGACCGTCCGCGCCGTCTCGCTCAGGCGGCTGACCAGGCTCTCGCCCTGGGTGTCGATCAGGCCATGCACGTTGTTGCCGACCTCGAGCAGGCGCGAGGCGATGATCTCGTGCTGGCGGTTGAGCAGGCCATGGACCCCGCGGCCGACCTCGGCGAGCCGGGTGGTGACGCTTTCACCCTCGTTGGAAAGCGAGCTGCGCAGGGTCTCGCCGGTTTCGGCGAGGCGCTGGGACAGGCTTTCGCTCTGGCCGTCGAGGAGATCGACCAGCGTGCGGCCGCTCTGCTCGAAGCGCTCGGCGACGCTGGTGCCGCGCGCGGAGATTTCCTGGGCCAGGCCTTCGCCCGTCTGCCTCAGGGTCTCGTTGACGGTCTCGACGCGGGTCGCCAGCGTGTCGACGACCTGCGAGCCGGTTTCGCTGATCGCCTTGGTGACGTCGCGTGCGCTCGTCGTCAGCTCGTCGGTCAGGGCAGCGCCGGTGCGTTCGAGCGAGGAGGCGATCTCCTGGGCCCGGCCGTCGAGCATCGTCGAGAGATTGTCGCTGGCGCCCGAAAGCCGCTCGCTGACCTCGCCCGAGGTGACCTGCAGGCGTTCGACCAGCTCGTTCCCGCGCCCGCTGATCTCGTCGACCATGCGCTCGCCGGCGCGGCCGAGCGCGATGGTGATCTGGTCGCCCTTCTCGCCGAGCGAGCCCGTCACGCGGTCCCCGGCCAGCGACACGGCCTCGGCGATCGCACGGCTGGCGCTTTCGAGATCTTTCGAGAGGCTCTCATGGGCGCCGCTGATGGCGAATTTCACACGTTCGGCATTGCCGACCACGGATTCGCGCTGCGTGACGAGCTCGTCGATGAGCGAGCGCAGCCGGATCTCGTTATCGGCATAGGCGCGTTCGAGCGTGGCGATCTCGCCGCGCACGATCGTCTCGAGCTCGCCGGCGCGCGCCACGGCGCGCTCGATGCCGTCGCCCATGGCGGCGACCTCGCGGCGGATGGTCTGGCTCAGCGAGAGCACGGAATCGGCGCCGACCACCTCGGGTTCGGCCAATCGCAGGGCGACCTCGGTCATCGCCCGCGAGACGAGCCGCATCTCCTGGGTACGGCGATAGAGCGCCGCCAGTACGAAGAAGAAGACGACGGGGGCGCCGATGGCGAGCGTCAGAAGCGCCCATTCGCCCGGGCCGAACGCAGCCATTCTCTCGGGCAGGCCGTTATTGAACGAGCCGAAGCGGCTGACGAGGACGAAGGCGGCTCCGCCGAGCCAGGCCAGCGAGGCCAGCGCGGCGATCCAGTAGGGGCGCGAGGAGGGGCGCGCCGAGAAGGCATGGACGAGGGAGCTCGAGTCGCGCCGGTCGTCATTGGCGACGCGGCTGGTATCGGGCGCGATCGCCGCACGTGGCGTTGCCGGCTGCGCCGCGGGAGCGGCCTCTTGCTTCGGCGCTGCCTCGACACGCGGCAGGTCGAGCTTGAGATCGCTCTCGGCCGCTGAAGGCAGCTTCGGTTCCGGTGCCGGATCGGAGTCGGCGGAAGGCTTGGACTGGTCGAGCCGCAGGGCCTCCTCGATGGCGGACATCGCCGCTTCCGTCGGATCCTGGAGCTTGTTCTGCCGGGTCATGATTGCCGCCTCGCCACGCTACTTCGACGGGCGCTGCCGTCGCGTTCCTCGTTCTGCGGGGCGCCGCCTCTGGCGCTCAGCATCGGGAGGGACAATGCGCCCATCATTTACCACTTGGAAGGGTAGTGGAGCGTTCCTGTGATTGAAACCCATTTGAGGCCTCGATTCACAAACGTCGTTAACGCCTCGTTCACCATGATAGCGCTTGTTAGAGCGTGCCGAGAGCTGTGTTTCAGCTCGTGTATCTTCGTGTTCCCGAGTTCTCCCATGCCCCAAACTGCCATCGATCTTGAGCACCTCGCCCGCCAGACCGGGGGAGATCACGAGCTCGAGCGAGAGCTGCTCTGCCTTTTCGCGCAGCAATGCGTTCGTCATCTGCGCACCATTCATGCCGGGGGCGATGCCCGGACCCGGATGGACGCGGCCCATACGCTGAAGGGCGCCGCCCAGGCGATCGGAGCCTGGACCGTGGCCGAGGCCGCCGAAGCGATGGAGCGCCAGCTGGCCACGAGCGATATCGGTCGCACGGAACACGCAATGGACGCGCTGACGCTCGCCGCCGCCGAGGCGCGGGCGGCGATCTCGCGCTTCGATTGCGCGGCCTGAAGGGCCGACACGCGGCGAAGGCCCTTTCCACCGGACCTGGAAATGCTCTAAGCGGTGCCGGCCCATCGGCCGACAGGCCCGCCGGAGTTCATGATGCCGAAGATCACCTATATCGATGCCCAGGGCGAAAGCCGTACCGTGGAGGCCGAGACCGGCTCGACGGTGATGGAGACGGCCGTGCGCAACGCCATTCCCGGCATCGAGGCCGAGTGCGGCGGCGCCTGCGCCTGCGCGACATGCCATGTCTATGTCGATGACGACTGGGCCGAGAAGACCGGGCATGCCGAGTCGATGGAGGAGGATATGCTCGACTTCGCCTTCGACGTTCGCCCGACCTCGCGGCTGTCCTGCCAGATCAGGGTCCGGGACGATCTCGACGGGCTGATCGTGCGCACCCCCGCCCGGCAGGGCTGAGCGGCGGCTTCCCTCTGCAGCCTTATTCGGCGGCGGCCGGCAGCGCCGGCGCCATCACCGTCTCGTGGCCCGGCGCCGGATGGCGCGGCACCAGGAAGGCCAGCGTCAGCGAGACGGTGGCCACGGCCGCGCCGATATAGAACACGATGGCGGGGTCGCGGATCCAGAGCAGCCCGAAGGTCACCGGCAGGAACACCGCCGCGATGTGGTTGATCGTGAAGGCGACGGCGGAGGTCGGCGCGATGTCGGCCGGATCGGCGATCTTCTGGAAATAGGTGCGCTGCGCCAGCATCAGCGTGAAGAAGACGCCGTCGACGATGAAGAGCGCGCCGGCGATATAGACGCCCCAACCGGCGAAATGGCCGTGGCTCGCCAGCGCATAGCCGACGAAGACGGCGATCAGCGAGATGTTCTCGAGCTGGATCGTCGCGCGCTCGCCGATCCGCCCGACGAGATGGCCGAGCATCGGCCCGACGAAGGTGTTGATGCCATAGGTCGCGAGCAGCAGCGTCGCGGTCGCCGAGACGTCGTAGCCGAAGCGTTCGACCAGCAGGAAGCCGCCGAAGGCCATGAAGATCTGCCGGCGCGCGCCGGACATGAAGGTCATCGCGTAATAGAGCCAGTAGCGCTTGCGCAGCACGAAGCCCTTGTTCTGCGGCACGGCGCCCTGGAAGCGCGGGAAGGCCAGCCAGGTCGCGACCGTCAGGCCGATCGTGACCAGTCCCGCGACCAGGAAGACGGCAACGTAGCCGGGCTGGAAGATGCGCCAGATCAGCGCGATCGAGCCGAAGGCGAGGAGCTGCGCCGCCGCAGACGCGCCCGCGATCCTGCCGAGCAGCCTCGGGGCCTCCGCCTTGGGCAGGAGCTGCAGCTGCAGCGACTGCTGCGCCGTCTCGTAATAATGGAAGCCGAGCGACATGATCGTCGTGGTGATCAGGAGCCCGCCCAGGCTCGGGTAATAGCCGGTGATCGCGACGCCGACGCCGAGCGCGATCAGGCTGAAATAGGCCAGGATCTGCTCGCGCATGAACCAGAACAGGATGATCGCGGTGAAGGCCAGGAAGCCCGGGATCTCCCGGACCGACTGCAGGATGCCGATGTCCTGGCCCGTGAAGCCGGCCGCCTCCTTGGCGAAATTGTTGAGCAGCGCGCTCCAGCTCGCGAAACCGAGCCAGTTGACGAAAGCCAGCACCATCAGGAACGCGGCAGGCGATTGCAGTAGCGCTCTCGGGGAGCGTGGAGGAGGCGAGGCTTCGGTCATGGGATTACCGCACAGGAGGAACGGGCTCGAAGCCGCCACGGACTTCACAACGCTGGTTCCGTGCGGCGATACTCTTAGGCGAGGCTCCGGCTGCGTCAATTCCGACGCGTCATGGCGACCATGCAAAAGCCCGGTCCGCATCGGGCCGTGATATGATGAGGCGGCGAAGGCAGGTCTGGCGGTGCCGGCAACCGGGAGGACGCGATGTACAAATCGATTCTGGTACCCGTCGATCTGGCCGAGGCCGATCTCGCAACCCCCGCCATCACCGCGGCGGTGTCCTTCGCGGAGGCGTCCGGCGGCACCGTCCGGCTGGTCTATGTCCGCTCCCTGGTGCCGATCACCTATATGGAATTCGTGCCCGCCGATTTCGACACGGAGCAGCAGAGCGAGGCCGAGGCCAAGCTCGCGGCGATCGCGGCCGCCGTCACCCTGCCGCCGGAGCGCGTCTCCGCGAAGGTCCTGGTCGGCTCGGTTCATGGCGAGGTGCTGGCGGAGGCCGATGCGAGCGGCACCGATCTGATCGTGATCGGCTCGCATGAGCCGGGCATGCTCGCCTATGTCATCGGCTCCAACGCCTCGACCATCGTGCGCCGGGCCAAGTGCTCGGTTCTGGTGGTGCGCTAGCCGGGCGCGACGGCAGGGCCGCGCGGCACCAGATCATCCGGGACCTCGCCGGTCCGCAGATCGCGCGGCCGGTTGAGCTTGATCATCGGCCCGACCTGCCAGATCGACGCCGCAGCCAATAGGATGCCGAGCCAGCCGGCCGAGCTTGCGCCCTGCTGAAACGCGCGCATCGTGAACAGCGCCAGCATCACCAGCGACAATCCGCTGACGATCGTCAGCGTCAGCCAGAGCCAGTTCGATTTGCCCGCCAAGAAGCGGGCGCGGGGATTGGCCCGCGCGATCGCCGCCGAGAGCGCCTCGACGAAGGCGCGGTAGCCGGCGTCGTTGCGCTCCATGTCGGTGAGCGAGCGCCAGGACAGGTTGCCGAAGGTGACGCTCTTGCCGTTGCTCAGCCTGAGCTGCGTCTTGAAGCCCTTCGACGAGATGTTGCTCGGCGCATAGATGAAGCGCACCTGCTCGACCGCGCCGAGCTTCACCCTGTCGACCTTGCGCGTGCTGTCGATCTCGAGCTCGTCGCCGTCGATCCGATAGGCGATCTCGAAGCCGACCGGTTTGGGGCGCTGGCGCCAGGAGGGTAGGGGGGCTTCGTCTTCGGTTTGCATCACGGAACGCCCTTAGCGTGCTTTCCCCGAAACTGGAAATGCGAAGCGGGCATCCTGGCGCATAACGGCAACCTTGTGCTTGCTGTCCTTCGGGCCGCATGGCTCAATCGCGCGATGAAGAAAGCGGTCATGACGCCAGCCGGTCAGGCGCGGCAAGAGTTGCTCACGCTGCTGTGCGACCTCCTTCTCGTCGCCACGACGCTCGTCGCGCTGGGCTTGGGTCTTGTCTGGTTCATGTCGCCGCTCGCGCTCGGCTTCGCCGGGAGCGAGCAGCTTGTCGATCCGGACCGCAGGCAATGGGCCGGAACGCTTTATCGGCTGTCCTACGCGTTCGGCATTCCCATGCTTCTACTTGCCCAGGTCGTGGCGATCGCTCTGCGTGTGCGAAGGTCACGGCTCTGGGCGATGGCCGTATCCATGCTCGCCATCGCCGCATTCACGCTTTGCGCGGCTGCTGCCTTGAAGCTTCGGGGCTAGGGCATGCTGCGTACTCACGGAACCAGCGCACTGTAGCGCGCCCTCCGAACCGGGTCGGACGCGGGCGGCTCTCTTGCCAGGGACGCCTGCGGCTACCGCGCCAGCACCTTCATCGCGCCGTCGAGCCCGTCCAGCGTCAGTGGGAACATCCGGCCGCTCATCAGCCCGCCGATCTGGCGGATCGACTGGGTGTAGCTCCAGAGATGCTGCTGGACGGGGTTGAGCCAGACCGATTTCGGAAAGCGCTCGGTCAGCCGCCGCATCCAGACCTCGCCCGGCTCCTCGTTCCAATGCTCGACCGAGCCGCCCGGCATCGCGACCTCATAGGGGCTCATCGAGGCGTCGCCGACGAAGACGACGCGATAATCCGCCGGATAGGTCCGCAGGATGTCCCAGGTCGGGATCACCTGGTCGTGCCGACGCCGGTTCTCGCGCCAGACCCGTTCATAGGGGCAATTGTGGAAGTAGAAATGCTCGAAATGCTTGAACTCGGCCCGCGCCGCCGAGAACAGCTCCTCGGCGAGCTCGACATGCCAGTCCATCGAGCCGCCGACATCGAGGAAGAGCAGAACCTTGACGGCGTTGCGCCGCTCCGGCCGGAGCTGCACGTCGAGATAGCCGTGCTTGGCGGTCTCCGAAATCGTGTTGTCGAGGTCGAGCTCTTCGGCCGCGCCGGTCCGGGCGAAACGGCGCAGGCGGCGTAGCGCGATCCGCAGGTTGCGCACGCCGAGCTCGCGCGTGTCGTCGAAATCCTTGAACTCGCGCTGGTCCCAGACCTTCACCGCGCGGAAATTGCGGTTCTTGTCCTGGCCGATGCGCACGCCTTCGGGATTGTAGCCATAGGCGCCATAGGGCGAGGTGCCGGCGGTGCCGATCCATTTCGAGCCGCCCTGGTGCCGGCCCTTCTGCTCTTCCAGTCGCTGCTTCAGCGTTTCCCAGAGCTTGTCCCAGCCCATCGCCTCGATCTGGCGCTTTTCCTCTTCGGTCAGGAATTTTTCCGCGAGCCTGCGCAGCCATTCCTCGGGAATGGCTGCCTGCTCGACCGCTTGGCCGAGCGTCTCCATGCCCTTGAAGACCTGGGCGAAGACCTGATCGAACCTGTCGAGATGGCGCTCGTCCTTCACCAGGCAGGTGCGGGCGAGATAATAGAATTCGTCGACGCGGTGCTCGGCGAGATCGGCCTCGACGCCTTCTAGCAGCGCCAGATATTCCCGCAGCGTGACGGGAACCTTGGCGGCGCGCAGGTCGGTGAAGAGGCGAAGGAACATCGCCCCACTGTGCGGAAGGCGGGAGCGGGGTCAAGCAGCACGGCCCCGAAGGACGGTGCTGCCTGGGAATCATCGGGCACCCGGCCCACACCCCGAGGAGCCGCCGCAACGGCGTCGCAAAGGGTGTTTCAGGGATGCTGGAGCATCCTTCGAGACGCCATTCCGATGAAATGGCCCCTCGGGATGAGGGCGCGGATTGCCGCGGGCGTTGCCTGAGGATCAGGCGACGGCGTCGGCGAGGTCCTTGGTGACCTTGAACTTGACGACGGTCTTGGCCGGGACCTTGATCATGGCGCCGGTCGAGGGGTTGCGGGCCTCGCGGGCATCGCGCTTGGCCGCGGCCAGCTTGCCGACGCCGCCGAGCGTGACGTCGCCGCCGGATTTCAGCGTCTTCGCGACGACGGAGGCGAGCGAGCCGAGAATGGCGGAGACGTCGGCCTTGGTCTTGCCGGTCTCTTCGGCAATGGCGGCGATCAGTTCGTTCTTGGTCATGAAACTCTCCTGAAGAACGGTGTTGGGTAGGCGTCGCTGGGGTGGAACGTCAAGTCCGGCGACCTCCGCGAATCGGCGGCGGCTGCCACTCCACCCTATGCGAAACTGCCACTTGGCACGGCTGGCGTCCAAAAACACGGCGCCGGCCCTAGATACGCACAGCATTTCGCTTCGTTCCCGCCTTTATGACGTTAAAATCGGCATGGTGGTGGGCGCATCGGCGGGCAATTGACAAATCCGGCGCTATTATTTCAAGCTTAAAATAATAAGGCGGGATACGGGGGAGTTGATGAAGGTCGTCATCGTCGGAGGCGGAATCGGCGGGCTGACGCTTGCGCTCATGCTGCATGCGCGCGGCATCGCCGCAACCGTCTACGAGCAATCCGGCGAGATCCGCGAGGTCGGTGTCGGCATCAACACCTTGCCGCATGCGATCGGCGAATTGGCCGAGCTCGGGCTGCTGCCGGTGCTCGACGCCGTCGCCATCCGCACGCGCGAACTCATCTATATGAACCGCTTCGGCCAGACCGTCTGGCGCGAGCCGCGCGGCCTGCATGCCGGGGCGCCGGTGCCGCAATTCTCGATCCATCGCGGGCGGCTGCAGGGCGTGATCCGCGATGCAGTCGTCGAGCGCCTCGGGTCGGACGCGCTGCGCTGCGGCCGGCGGCTGCAAGGCTTCCAGCAGGATGAGGGTGGGGTCACCGCGCATTTCGCCGATTCCCGGCGCGGCGAAGCCGGCGAGACCGCGCGCGCCGATATCCTGATCGCCGCCGACGGCATCCACTCGACCGTGCGAGGGTACTACTTTCCGGACCAGGGGCCGCCACGCTGGAACGGCGTCCAGATGTGGCGCGGCGCCTGCGACTGGCCGGCCTTCCTCGACGGCGAAAGCATGATCATCGCCGGCGGCATGGCCGGCAAGCTCGTGCTCTATCCGATTGCGCCGGGAGCCAAGCCCGACACCCGGCTGACAAACTGGGTCGTCAATATCCGGACCGGCGATCCGGCGAAACCGCCGCCGAAGGAGGCCTGGTCGAAGCCCGGCCGGCTCGAGGATGTGCTGCCCCATGCGCGGCGCTTCACCGTGCCCGGCGTCGACATTCTCGCCCTGATCCAGGCCTCGCCCGGCTTCTGGGACTATCCGATGTGCGACCGCGACCCGCTGCCGCGCTGGACCCATGGCCGCGTCACCCTGCTCGGCGATGCCGCCCATCCGATGTACCCGGTCGGGTCGAACGGCGCCTCGCAGGCGATCCTGGACGCGAGGGCCCTGGCCGACGCACTGGTGCGGGCCGAGCATCCGCGCCAGGCGCTCGCCGCCTATGAGGCACTGCGCCTGCCGGCGACGGCGCAGATCGTCGCGCTGAACCGGGTCGGCGGGCCGGAGCGGGTCATCGACGCCATCGAGGCGCTCGCTCCCAACGGCTTCGACGATGTCGAGCGGGTGATGAGCTATGCGAGGCGCGAGGCGATCGTGAAATCCTATGCCGGCACGGCGGGTTTCGCGCCGGAGCAACTCGCCAAGCGTTAGCGCGGGGTCATGGCTCGGCCAGGACGAGTGGAGCGATGCGATCGATCCGGTTGGTCCAGATTCCCGGAATTGGCCGCGCCAGGGCGGCAAGGTCCTCAGCGCGGTCGATGCCGGTCGAGCGCTCGCCGCCGATGAGCGGGCCGGCGACGATCACGCTGCTGCCGGCCTTGCGCATCCGTTCTGTGAAGCGCTGCGGCCAACCCCATATCCAAGCTGTGTAATTCGACGGGATCAGCAACAGCTGCTGTTCGCAGGAGCGCGGGGTGATTCCGAGCCAACCGAGCGCCAGATGCTGCAGGAGACAGCGCTTCGCGTCCGCCTTGGACATCGTCAGGAGCGAAGGAACACGCGCCCGCAGCGCGGCGATCGACCGGTCCCCGCCATAGGCCATCAGGCGCGCGAGCTGCTCGGGCGAGAGTTTCAGCAGGCGCGCCGCGAGCGCCTCGCCCTCGCGCGGGTCGTTGCTCTTGATGTGGATCAGGAAGCGCCGATCCGGGAAGCGGGCCAGCACCTCGTCGAGCGTAGGCATCAGCCCGATGCCGCGCCCGCGGAACGGGTAGGTGGCGCCGCCATCGGCGGTGTAGCCGTGGCCGATGTCGAGCGCCTTGAGCTCGGCCATGCTCGTCTCGCGCGTGACGCCCGTGCCGTTCGTCCGGCAGTCGAGCGTCCAGTCGTGGAACACCGCGAAATGCCCGTCGCTCGTGGGGTGGATGTCGAACTCGACGATGTCGGCGCCGGCGGCGAAGGCCGCCTCGATCGATGCCAGCGTGTTCTCGAGATAGGGATGCTCGGGGGGATTGATCCGCGCCGCGGTGCAGGTCGTGTCGGTTACGCCATCGGGCGGATAGGTCTGGGCAAGGCCTCGATGCGCGAGCAGGACGGGGCGCCCGCCCTGCGGCTCGCCGAAGACGGCGCTGTTGCGCATGAAGGCGATGCCGGCCAGGACGGCGATCAGCAGTAGAGCGTAACGGGCGAATCGCAGCATCACCAACCTCCGGCTGCGCCCATCTCGGCGGCGGAAACTGGCAAATTTTCGACCTGATCCCGCATCCCGGCCTGCGGCCCCGGACCGGCGCCGCGTTCGCCGGGGAGAGTCTCACGCCCCGTCGGGCGGAGGCGGCAGGAAGTCGATCTCGTATTTCGCCGCGAGCGCCACGACCTCGGCCGGGTTCTGCTCGGGCATCGAGTGGATCGCCCAGAACAGATCGTAGAGCCGGCCGGTGGGGGCGACCCAGAACAGGCATTTCACGCTCGCGTCGCTCTTGTTGAACAGGCCGTGCGGGACATTGCGCGGCAGGCGGATCAGGTCGCCGGCGGTCGCCTGCGATTCCGCGCCGTCGAGCACGAGGTCGAGCCGGCCCTCGAGCATGTAGATGAACTCGTCCTGCGTCGGATGGATATGCGGCGGCACGAAGGTGCCGGGCGGGAAGACCGCATGCCAGGAGAAACTGTCCTCGCTCAGCATCTTCGGCACATAGGTCTGGCCGAGAATGCTCCATGAGATCGCGTCGAGGCCTTCATTGGCCTTAGTCACTCCGGCGGTCAGAGGTTTCATGGCTGGTTCCTTCGTTTACAGATGCAGGAAGCGATCCTTGACCGCATTGTCGCTGCGCAACTCATCGCTCGAGCCGCGCCAGACGACGCGGCCCTTTTCCAGGACGATATGGCGGTCGGCGATCTTCGCGAGCGCATCGACATTCTTGTCGATGACGAGGATCGATTCGCCCTCCGCCTTCAGCGCCGCGAGGCAGGACCAGATCTCCTGGCGGATGATCGGCGCCAGTCCCTCCGTCGCCTCGTCGAGGATCACCAGCTTGGGATTGGTCATCAAGGCCCGGCCGATCGCGAGCATCTGCTGCTCGCCGCCCGAGAGCTGGTTGCCGCGGTTGCCGCGCCGCTCCTTCAGGCGTGGCAGGAAGGCGTAGATCCGGTCGATATCCCAGCGCGTCTTGCCGAAGCGGCTCGCCGCGGTCGCGACCAGGTTCTCCTCGACGCTGAGCGTCGGGAAGATCTGCCGGCCCTCGGGCACGAGGCCGATGCCGGCCTGCGCGGTCTTGAAGGGCGGGGCGCCGGTCAGGTCGCGGCCGGACACGGTGATCCGCCCGGCCTTGACGGGGATCAGCCCCATGATCGCGCGGATCGTCGTGGTCTTGCCCATGCCATTGCGGCCGAGCAGCGTCACGACCTCGCCTTCGCCGACCGAAAAATCGACGCCGAACAGGATCTGCGCCTCGCCATAGCCGGCATCGAGATTTTCGACGGTGAGCATTCAGCCCTCCTCGCCGAGATAGGCTTCGCGGACAGTCGGATCGGCCCGGACGGTGGCCGGATCGCCGGTGGCGATGAGGCGGCCATAGACGAGGACACTGACCGTGTCGGCGAGCGCGAACACCGCCTCCATGTCATGCTCGACGAGCAGCATGGCATAGCGACCCTTCAGGCTCCTGAGCAGGGTTATCAGGCGCTCGCCTTCCTCGCGCCCGACGCCGGCGAGCGGCTCGTCGAGCAGGATCGCGGCCGGCTCCAGCGTCAGCGCCATCGCGATCTCGAGCGCCCGCTTCTCGCCATGCGAGAGCCGGCCGGCCTGGACATGGGCGCGATCGGTCAGGCCGACCGCTTCGAGCGCGGCCCAGGCCGGGCCGTTCAGCCGCTCGTCGCGGGCGGCGTTGCGGAAGAGCGCGAGCGGGTGCGTCGCGCGCGCCTGTGCGCTGAGCGCCACGTTCTCCAGCACCGAGAGCGAGGCGATGGTCGAGGTGATCTGGAAGGTCCGCGCCAGTCCGGCCTGGGCGCGCTTCTCCGGCGTCAGCGCGGTGATGTCCGTCCCGCGGAACCGGATGGCGCCACTGTCGGGGCGCAGCATCCCGGAGATCTGATGGACCAGCGTCGTCTTGCCCGCGCCGTTCGGGCCGATCAGCGCATGGAGCTCGCCGGGCGCGACCGCGAGGCTGACCCCGTCCGTCACCTTCAGCGCGCCGAAGGACTTGGCCAGGCGGTCGAGCGCGAGCACCGGCTCAGTCACCGCGGCCGCCACGGAGCTTGCCGAGGATGCCGACGATGCCGCCGCGCGTGAACAGCACGAAGAGCACGATCAACGGGCCGAAGATCGCTTTCCAGTGCTCGGTATAGCTCGCCAGCACATCCTCCGCGAAGAGGAAGGCGAGCGCGCCGATGATGGCGCCGTGCAGGGAGCCGACGCCGCCGAGCACGACCATGAAGATCAGCTCGCCCGAGCGCTGCCAGGACATGAAGGCCGGGCTGACGAATTCGGTGTGGTTGGCCAGGAAGAAGCCGGAGAGCCCGGCGATGACGCCGCTGACGACATAGGCGATCAGGCGCACGCGCCCGACATCGTAGCCCGTCACCGTCACGCGAGTCGGGTTCTCGCGGGCGGCGCGCAGCACGCGGCCGAAACGCGAGGCGACGATCGTGCCGACCAGCCGGTAGCAGCCGGCGAGGGCGACCAGCACGATGTAGTAGAAGCCGGTCCGGTTGGCGAAGAGATCGAACCCGGCGACGGTGCTGCGCTGATAGAGCGTCAACCCGTCATCGCCGCCATAGGCCGAGAGCGCCTGCGCCAGGAAGAAGCCCATCTGGCCGAAGGCCAGCGTGATCATGATGAAGGCGACGCCGCGGGTGCGCAGCGAGACCGCTCCGGTGACGGCGGCGAACAATCCGCTGACGAGGGCGATCACCGGGAGGATCAGCAGCGCCTCGGCCTGGCCTTCGGTGATCATGATGCCGGTGGCATAGGCGCCGATGCCGATGAAGACGGCGTGCCCGAAGGAGACGAGGCCGCCGATGCCGAGAATGAGGTCGAGCGAGAGCGCGGCGATGGCGAAGATCAGCGCGCGTGTCACCAGCGTCAGCCAGTGCGCGGGCAGGCCAAGCATGACGGCGAGGGGGAGCAGCGCCAGCAAGGCGAAGAGCGCGAGCGCAATGATCGGACGACGCTTCGGCAACGGCGTCGCGACGGCGGGCGGATCAGTGATGGCGTCTACCGCGCTCATGTCCGGCCCTTGGCCGGCAGCAGGCCCTCGGGCCGCACGAACAGCACGATCGCCATCACCAGATAGATCAGCATCGAGGATAGCGCCGCGCCGGTGGCGCGGGCCGAGGGCGCGCTCATGAACAGCCGCAGCAGGTCGTTCATGAAGGAGCGGCCGAGCGTGTCGACCAGCCCGACGATCAGCGCTCCGACGAAGGCGCCGCGGATCGAGCCGATGCCGCCGACGACGATGACGACGAAGGCGAGGATCAGCACGGTGTCGCCCATGCCGGGCTCGACCGAGAGGATCGGCGCCGCCATCGCGCCGGCAAAGCCGGCGAGCATCGTCCCGAAGGCGAAGACGACCATGAAGAGCTTGCGGATATCGACGCCGAGCGCCGAGACCATCGGCGCGTTCGAGGCGCCGGCGCGCAGCAGCATGCCGGTGCGCGTCTTCTCGACGATGAACCAGAGCAGGCCGCCGACGGCCAGGCCCGCGCCGATCAGCGCGAAGCGGTAGACGGGATAGAGGATGCCGTCCATCAGCCTGACCGAGCCGGACAGGAACTCGGGCACCGGCACCGAGAGCGGCGCCGCGCCCCAGACGATCTTGACGCCCTGGTTCAGGAGCAGGATGAGGCCGAAGGTCGCCAGCACCTGATCCAGATGGTCGCGTTCGTAGAGATGCCGGAAGACCAGGAACTCGAGCGCGAGTCCCAGCACCAGCGCCGCGATCAAAGCCAGCGCCAGCCCCAGCATGAAGCTGCCGGTCAGGCCGACGAAGGTGACCGCCAGATAGGCGCCGAGCATGTATTGCACGCCATGGGCCAGGTTGATGAAGTCCATCACGCCGAAGACGAGCGTCAGCCCGGCGGCGACCAGAAACAGCAGAACGCCGAGCTGGAGCCCGTTCAGGATCTGGACGATGAGGAGGCTGGTGGTCATGCGCTCAAGAGTTGCTCTGCCGGTGGCCACGCTCCGGCGTCATCCCGGCCGGAGCGAAGCGTAGCGCCGGGATCCATTCAGCCGTGGCGCCCTTCGATGGATCCCGGGTCGAGCTGCGCTCGCCCGGGATGACGGTCGCGGTGGATCGAAAACGCGGACGCGCCGCTTCGCGTCACTTCAGCGCGCAATCCTTCGCGTGCGGGTCGGCATAGTCGGTGAACACCTTCTGCGCGATCTCGGTCTGGAACTTGCCGTCGGGGCGCTTGGCGACCTTGACCAGGTAGAAGTCCTGGATCGGGTAGCCATTGGTGTTGAACTTGAACTTGCCGCGCAGCGAGGTGAAATCCGCCTTCTTCAGCGCGGCGCGCAGCTTGTCCTTGTCGCCGGTGCCGCCGGCCGCCTTCACGGCCGAGTCGATCAGCAGCGCGGCGTCATAGGCCTGCTGGGCATAGGAGCCGGGCACGATCTTGTAGGCCGCCTCATAGGCCGTGACGAAGGCCTTGGTCTGCGGGTTGTCCATGTTCGGCGCCCAGGTCATGCCGCCGAACATGCCGACCGCGGCGTCCTGCTGCGCCGGCAGCGTCGATTCGTCGACCGTGAAGGCGGAGAGGAAGGGGATCTTGTCGTTCAGCCCGGCCTGGGACCACTGCTTGACGAAGTTCACGCCGAGGCCGCCGGGCAGGAAGGCGAAGACGACGTCGGGCTTGGTCGAGGCGATCTTGGCGAGCTCGGCCGAGAAATCCAGCGAGGTCAGCGGTGCGTAGACCTCGTCGACGATCTCGCCCTTGAAGTAGTTCTTGAAGCCGGCGAGCGAATCCTTGCCGGCCTGATAGTTCGGCGCGATGATGAAGGCCTTCTTGAAGCCTTGGTCCTGCGCGTATTTGCCGAGAACCTCGTGGACCTGGTCGTTCTGATACGAGGTCACGAAGAAATTCTGGTTGCAGGCCTTCCCGGCCATGGTCGAGGGGCCGGCATTCGGACTGATCAGGAAGGCGCCGGAATCGAGCACCGGCTTGGCGATGGCGCCGAGGATGTTCGAGAACACCGGCCCAACCACGAAATCGACCTTGCCGCCCTCGACGAAGCTGCGGACCTTGCCCACCGCGACATCGGGCTTGAGCTCGTCATCGATGACCGTGATCTGCACCGGCACGCCGCCGAGCTTGCCGCCGTTCTTGTCGACCGCGAGCTGGAAGCCGTCGCGGACCTGCTGGCCGAGAGCGGCCGCCGGCCCGGTCAGGACGGCGACGACGCCGATCTTGATCGGCTCCTGCGCCTGGGCGGCGCCGGCGAGGGCGAGCAGGCCGGTACTGAGCGACAATGCGAATTTCAGTTTCATGTCGGATGTCCTCCCGGACGTTCAAGAGAGCCGCCTGGCCGGCGGAGATCCCCATCTCCGTTCGGCCTTCGCTGCATATTGTTTCAAGCTTAAAATATCTGCAAGGGGTTCTTGCGGCGGAATTTTCAACCTTTCGATCAACCGGAACGTCATCCCGGACAAGCGGCGAAGCCGCGTCGATCCGGGATCCATCAAAAAGCGCAGTTCCCCACGATGGATCCCGAATCTGCCGCTTCGCTGCATCCGGGATGACGGCGCGGGTGTCGCTAACGTGGGCGCCCCCTCAGGCCTGCACGCCGTCGACATACCAGTCCATCTTGGCGAGCATCTCGTCCGGCGCGGTCTCGCCGGCCTTGAGGCGCAAGGTGCCTTTCTGGTCCTTGAGCTCTCCGGTGAAGGGGTGGAGCGTGCCGGCGACGATGCCCTTCTGGACTTCGTCGGCCGCGGTGCGCGCGGCCGGCGTCACGGCGTCGTTATAGGGCGCGATCTTGACCATGCCGTCCTTGATGCCGCCCCAGACGTCGCCGCTCTTCCAGCTGCCGTCCAGGACCTCCTTGACGCGCTTGATGTAGTAGCCGGACCAGTCATCGACGATCGCCGAGAGATGGGCCTTGGGGGCGAAGGCCTTCATGTCGGAGGCCTGGCCGAAGGCGTAGACGCCGCGCTGTTCGGCCGCCTGCAGGGCGGCAGGGCTGTCGGTGTGCTGGCTGATCACGTCGCAGCCCTGGTCGATCAGCGCCTTGGCGGCGTCGGCTTCCTTCGCCGGGTCATACCAGGTCGAGGCCCAGATCACCTTGGTCTTGAAATTGGGGTTCACCTTGCGCGCCGCGAGCGTGAACGCGTTGATGCCCATCACCACCTCGGGGATCGGGAAGGAGGCGATATAGCCGGCCTGGCCATTCTTCGACATGTGCCCGGCAATGGTGCCGATCACCGCGCGGCCCTCATAGAAGCGGGCATTGTAGGTCGCGACGTTTTCGGCCCGTTGATAGCCCGTTGCATGCTCGAATTTCAGCTTAGGGAACTGCTTGGCGACCTGGATGGTCGGGTTCATGAAGCCGAAGGAGGTGGTGAAGATGAGCTGGTTGCCGCCCTGGGCGAGTTGGCGAATGGCGCGGACCGCATCGGGCCCCTCGGCGACGTTCTCGATGAAGCTGGTCTTGATCTTGTCGCCATATTCCGTCTCGAGCGCCTTGCGGCCCTGGTCATGCGTCCAGCTCCAGCCATGGTCACCGACCGGGCCAACATAGATGAAGCCGACGCCGAGCGGCGCCTGGGCGAGGGCGGCGTGGCCAAGGAGCGGCGCGGCTGCAGCGGCGGCGCCGGCGCCGAAATTGAACCTGCGGCGGGTGATGATGCTGGTCATGTGCGTTCCCTGTTATGTGGCGGCGTCAGGATGCCGAGAAGGGCTTGCCGAGGCAGGCCGGCGCATCGAGCCGGCCGGTCCTTCGTCCTAGCGACATCATGGTCAGAACCGCAATCGTCGCAAGGTAGGGGGCCATGGCCAGCACCTCCGGCGCGAGCCAGGCGATGCCGGCCGCCTTGGCCTGCAGCTCGAAGGTCATCACCGCGCCGAAGAGATAGGCGCCGAGCAGGAGCCGTCCCGGCTTCCAGGCGGAGAAGACGACGAGCGCCAGCGCGATCCAGCCGCGCCCGGCGGTGAGCCGGTCGGCCCACATTGGCGTCAGGGCCAGCGAGAAATAGGCGCCGCCGAGCCCGGCCAGCGCCCCGCCGAAGGCGATCGCGCCGTAGCGGATGGCGATGACGGGATAACCGATCGCATGGGCCGAGACGTCGTTCTCGCCGACGGCGCGCAGGATCAGCCCGGCGCGCGTCCGGCTCAGGAAGACGCTGACGGCGATGACGAGCACGAGCGAGAGATAGACGACGATGTCGTGCCCGAAGATCGCGCGCAGCCAGGGATGCTCCGAAAGCGCCGTCGGAAACACCGGCCCCAACCGCTCGATCGTGCGCCCGACGAAGCCGGCGCCGACCAGCGAGGAGGCGCCGATGCCAAAGATCGTCAGTGCCAGCCCGGTCGCGACCTGGTTCGCGCTCAGGCTGAGCGTCAGCACGGCGAAGATCATCGCGGTCGCGACGCCCGCCGCCATGGCCGCGACGAGGCCGAGCCCCGTGCTGCCGGTGCTGAAGGCGACGGCGAAGCCCGCGACCGCGCCAGTCAGCATCATGCCCTCGACGCCGAGATTGAGGACGCCCGACTTCTCCACCACGAGCTCGCCCAGCGCCGCCAGCAGGATCGGCGTCGAAGCCGCGACCAGCGTCATGATGATCGAGACGAGGATCGTGTCGCTCATGGTGCTGCCCTTGCCGGCCTCGCCTTCCACGCCAGCCGGTAGCGCACCAGCACGTCCGTCGCGAGCAGGAAGAACAGCAGCATCGCCTGGAACATGCCGGTCGCCGCCTGCGGCAGCCGGACCGTCGTCTGGGCGATCTCGCCGCCGACATAGGTTGTCGCCAGAACGATGCCGCCGAGCACGATTCCGAGCGGGTTCAGCCGGCCGAGGAAGGCGACGATGATCGCGGTGAAGCCGTAGCCGACCGGGAATTGCGGCGTGAGCTGGGTGAAGGGCCCCGCCGCCTCGAACAGGCCGGCGAGCCCGGCGAGCCCGCCGCTGGTGAGGAGCGTGATCCAGGTCGTGCGCTCCGCGCTGAAGCCGCCATGGCGCGCCGCCGCGGGAGCGAGCCCGACCACCTTCACCGCATAGCCGGCCGTGGTCTTCTCCATGACGAGCCAGGCGACGACGGCGATGAGGAGCGCGAGCGGGATGCCGAGATGGACGAGCGTCTCCGGGATCACGATCGGCAAGGTCTGGTCGGCCGTGAATATCCGGGTCTGCGGAAAGTTGAAGCCGTCCGGGTCCTTCCAGGGGCCGCGCACGAGATAATACAGGACCTGGACCGCGACATAGGTCAGCATCAGGCTGGTCAGGATCTCGCTGACCTGCAGCCTGACCCGCAGCAGCGCCGGGATCGCCGCCCAGGCCATGCCGCCGAGGACGCCTGCCAGCGCCATGGCGGGCAGGATCCACCAGCCGCTCATCTCGTAGGTCGCGAGCGCGACGCCGGTGCCGGCGATCGCGCCCATGATGTATTGCCCTTCCGCGCCGATGTTCCAGACATTGGCGCGGAAGCCGATGGCCAGGCCGAGCGCGATCATCACCAGCGGCGCCGCCTTGACGCCGAGATCGGGCCAGCGCTGCGGCTCGAGCAGCGGCACGAGGAAGAAGTCGAAGACGGCCGTGAGCCCGTCATAGCCCATGGCGGTGAAGACGAGCGTGCCCATGGCCATGGTCAGCGCGATGGCGATCAGTGGGCTGAGATAGACGAGGGCCATGCTCGGCTCGCGGCGGCGGCGCCATTCAAGCATGGGCGGCTTCCGCCGGCTCGCTGGCGCCGTGGACGCCGCCCATCATCAGGCCGATCTCGTCGAGCCCGAGCTCGGCGACCGGCCTCGGCTCCGAGAGCCGGCCTTCGTTGATGACGCAGAGCCGGTCGGCGAGCTCGCGCAATTCGTCGAGATCCTGCGAGATCACGACGACGGCCGAGCCCTTGGCCGCGAGATCGACCAGGGCCTGCCGGATCGCCGCCGCCGCGCCGGCATCGACTCCCCAGGTCGGTTGCGAGACGACGAGGACGCCGGGCTCCTGCCCGATCTCCCGGCCCATGATGAACTTTTGCAGATTGCCGCCCGAGAGCGAGCGCGCCGGCGCGGCCGGGCCTGTCGTGCGCACGTCGAAACGGCCGATCACGGCTTGCGCGAAGCGTTTGACGACCCCTAGGCGGATGAAGCCGCCCGGCGCCAGCGGCAGGCGATGGCGCGCGGTCAGGATGGTGTTCTCGGACAGCGAGAAATCCGGCACCGCGGCATGCCCGTTGCGCTCTTCGGGCACGCAGGCGAGCCCGGCGCTGCGGCGCTCGCCGGCTCCCTCATGACCCACTGGCCTGTCGTCCAGCAGAATCGCGTGGGCATCATTGGCGAGGCGCTCGCCCGAGAGTGCGCCGAGCAGCTCGGCCTGGCCGTTGCCGGCGACCCCGGCGATGCCGAGGATCTCGCCCGACCGCGCCGCGAAGCTGACCTCGCGCAGGCTCGTTCCGAACGGTGGCTCACCCGGCAGCGAGAGGTTCGACACCACGAGCCGGGGCTTGCCGGCCTCGCCCGCATGCGCGCCTTCGATCTCGCGCAGTTCGGCGCCGATCATCAGCTCGGCCATGCGCCGCGTCGTCTCGGCGCGCGGGTCACAGGTCGTCACCACGCGCCCGCCGCGCAGGATCGTCGCCGTGTCGCACAAGGCTTTGATCTCATGGAGCTTGTGGCTGATATAGAGGATCGAGCAGCCCTGTGCCGCGATCTGCCGCAAGGTCTCGAACAGGCGCTCGACCTCCTGTGGCGTCAATACCGAGGTCGGCTCGTCCATGATCAGGAGTTCCGGCTTCTGCAGCAGGCAGCGCACGATCTCGATGCGCTGCCGCTCGCCGACGGACAGCGTATGGACTTCGCGTTCCGGGTCGAGCGGCAGCGAATAGCTGTCCAGCACGGCGGCGACGCGGGTCTTGAGCAGGTTGCGATCGACGGGTTCGTCGAGGCCGAGCGCGATGTTCTCGATCACCGTCATCGCCTCGAACAGCGAGAAATGCTGGAACACCATGCCGATGCCGAGGCGTCGCGCCGCCTTCGGCGACGGGATGGCCACCGGCTCGCCATTCCACGCGATCGTGCCGGCATCGGCCTGCTGCACGCCGTAGATGATCTTGACCAGGGTCGACTTGCCGGCGCCGTTCTCGCCGAGCAAGGCGTGGATCTCGCCGGGCCTTACGCTGAGGCTGATCTCGTCATTGGCCTTCACGCCCGGAAAGCTCTTGGTGATGCCTGACAGCATCAGCCGCGGCGGCGTATCCGTCCTGTCACGCGGCGACGCCGTCATCCCCCGTCCTTCTCCCTGAGCGGGCCTTGCTCCCTGAGCGCGTCTCGCCTTGTCCGGAGACCTGCCGATGCGCAAGCAAGCAACGCACCAGCTCGGCCGCCGTCAAGGCGGCGATGACCTCCGGGCGCTTGTCATCCACATCGTTGCCGCCGATCGGGCAGGTGAGGCGGGCCAGGGCCGGACTTGCGGGATGGCGGCGGCGGAAGCTGGCGGCGAAGCGGGCGCGCTTGGTCGCCGAGCCGATCATGCCGACATAGGCGGCGTCGTCGCGCAGCAGAGCCGCTTCCGTCAGGCGGTAATCGAGCGCGTGGCTATGGGTGAGGACGATGAAGCCGGCGCCGGCGGGAGCGGCGGCGATGGCCCCCTCGGGATCATCGAGCCGCAGGCGGGCGATCTCGGCGGGCAGTCCGAGGACCTCCTCGTCGCGGTCATCGATCAGGGTGACGGCGAGGGGCAGCGGAGCCAACGTCCGCGCCAGCGCCCGGCCGGTATGCCCCGCGCCGAAGATCAGGACCGCGGGCCGCGAGCTGCGCGCGGCGGCCTCTTCCGCGCGCAGGGCCTCGGCATGCGCGAGCGTTGCGCGCTCCAGCGTCACGCTCACCCGGCCGCCGCAGCACTGGCCCATTTGCGGACCGAGCGGGATATCCAGTCTTCGCGCGGTCTCGCCGCCCGCCAGCATCTCGCGGGCGATGTCGAGGCAGTGGAATTCGAGCTGCCCGCCGCCGATCGTGCCGGCGCTGCGCAGGGCGGTGACGATCATCGTCGCGCCCGCCTCACGCGGCGTCGAGCCCTCGGCCGTCGCGATGCGGACGAGGACGGCGCCGGCACGGACGTGCGCGTCGAGGAAGGTGGAGAGGGAGGTCACGGCGCCCGGTCTCGTCGGACAGGGCGCTTTCCGTCATTGCGAGGAGCGAAGCGACGAAGCAATCCAGGGGCCGTCGAACGAGACCTTCTGGATTGCTTCGCTTCGCTCGCAATGACGACGGGGACCGAGCGCGACGTCATGGCGCGCCCTCCGCCAGAGCCCGCATCCTGTCCACCGCATCGAGCACGCGTTCGGGCGTCGCCGGCGCGTCGAGCCTGGGGCAGAAGCGATGGTCGGCCACGCTCGCCACCGCGTCGGACAACGCGTGCAGCACGCTGATCGCCAGCATCAGCGGCGGCTCGCCCACCGCCTTGGAGCGATGAATGGTCGGCTCGCGATTGGGTGCGTTCTCCAGGAGGTCGACATTGAAGACGCGGGGCCGGTCGGAGGCGACCGGAATCTTGTAGGTCGAGGGCGCATGGGTCTTCAGCCGGCCCTTCTCGTCCCACCGGAGCTCCTCGGTGGTGAGCCAGCCCATGCCCTGGACGAAGCCGCCCTCGATCTGGCCCCGGTCGATCGCCGGGTTCAGCGAGGTGCCGCAATCATGCAGGATGTCGACCCGCTCGACCTTGTATTCGCCGGTCAGCGTGTCGATCGCGACCTCCGCTGCCGCCGCGCCATAGGCGAAATAGTAGAATGGGTGACCGCGCCCGGCCTTGCGGTCCCAATGGATTTTCGGCGTGGCGTAGAAACCCGTGGCGGAGAGCTGGACGCGGGCCATATAGGCGGCGCCGACCAGTTCGGCGAAGCTCATCTCCTGCGCACCGATCCTGACCCGGCCGGGCAGGAAGGCGACATCGTCGGGCCGGACCTCCCAGCGCCGCACCGCGAACGCCGTCAGCCGCGCCTTGATCGTCTCGCAGGCATCGAGCGCCGCCATGCCGTTCAGGTCCGAGCCGGAGGAGGCGGCCGTCGCCGAGGTGTTCGGCACCTTGCCGGTCGTGGTCGCCGTGATCTTGACCTCGTCGAGCCCGATACCGAAGGCCTGCGCCACCACCTGCGCCACCTTGATATAGAGCCCCTGGCCCATTTCGGTGCCGCCATGGTTCAGCGCCACCGTGCCGTCGGTATAGACATGGACCAGCGCGCCGGCCTGATTGTACCAGGTCGCGGTGAAGGAGATGCCGAACTTGACCGGCGTCAGCGCGATGCCGCGCTTGATCACGGGGCTGCCGCGATTGGCCTCGCGGATCGCCGCTTGTCGCGCAGGATAGTCGCAGCGCCGTTCGAGCTCGGCGATGATGTCTCCAGCGATATTGTCCTCGACCTGCTGGTGATAGGGCGTGACGTCGCGGCCGGCGGCGCCATAGAGATTGCGCCTGCGCACCTCCAGCGGGTCGAGCCCGGTCGCATAGGCGACCTCCTCGATGAAGCGCTCGGCCCCGACCATGCCCTGCGGCCCGCCGAACCCGCGAAAGGCCGTGTTCGAGACGGTGTGCGTGCGCAGCGGCTCCGAGCGGGCGCGCACTGCCGGGTAGAAATAGCAATTATCCATGTGGAAGAGGGCGCGGTCGGTGACCGGGCCGGAGAGGTCGGCGTTCCAGCCGCAGCGCGCGGCGTAGACGGTATCGACCGCGAGGATATGCCCCTCGTCGTCGAAGCCGATCTCGTAATCGCAAACGAAATCATGGCGCTTGCCGGTGATCACCATGTCGTCGTCGCGGTCGGGCCTGAGCTTCACCGGCCGCTTCAGCTTGCGGGCGGCGAGCGCGGCGACGCAGGCGAAGAGATTGGCCTGCGTCTCCTTGCCGCCGAAGCCGCCGCCCATGCGCCGGACCTCGACGGTGACCGCATGCGAGCCGACGCCGAGCACCTGCGCCACCATGTGCTGCACTTCGCTCGGGTGCTGGGTCGAGGACAGCACCAGCATGTCCTCGTCCTCGCCCGGCACCGCGAGCGCGATCTGGCCTTCGAGGTAGAAATGGTCCTGCCCGCCGATCTCGATCGAGCCCTTGAGCCGGCGCGGGCTCGCTGCGAGCGCGTCCGTGACATCGCCGCGTTCGAGCTTGAGCGGATCGGTGACGAGATCGCCGCCTGCGGCGCGGGCTGCGGCGACATCGAGGAGCGGAGCTGCCTCGTCATGGCTTGCTTCGGCGAGCGCGGCCGCGCGCCTCGCCTGGTCCCGTGTCTCGGCGACGACGGCGAAGAGCGGCTGGCCGTGATGCAGGATGGTTTGCGTCGCGAAGACCGGCTCGTCATGGCGATGCATCGATGAGATGTCGTTGGCGCCTGGGATATCCTCCGCCGTCAGCACCGCGAGCACGCCCGGCGCGGCACGCACGGCCGAAAGATCGAGCGAAAGCAGCCGGCCATGCGCGATCTCGGAAAGCCCGAGACAGGCATGGGCGAGGCCGGCCGGCTCGGCGATATCGTCGATATAGAGCGCTTCGCCCGCGACATGTTTCGCAGCGGAATCATGGCTGCTCGCCCGGCCGAGCGGCCCGGCTGCGGCTTCCGCGTGCAGGCGTTTGCGCGCGTCAGCCATGGGCGGCCTCCGCGAGCAGACCGGCGACGCGCGTCCGGGCATGTGGCTGGCTCGTCTCGATCCGGAAGCGGCGCAGAAGGTTGCCGGCGACCTTGAGCCGGTATCCCGCCGATGCGCGCATGTCGGTCAGCGGCGTGAAATCCTGGGGCAGGGCGGCGATGGCTGCGGCCAGAGCGGCGTCGTCCCATGCCCGACCGAGTAGCGCCGCCTCGGTGGCCGCGGCCCGCTTCGGGATGCCGGCCATGCCGCCATAGGCGAGACGTGCCTCGCTGATCAGGCCGGCCTCGTCCCGGCGCAGCAGGAAGGCGCCGCAAACCGCGGAGATGTCCTCGTCGAAGCGCTTCGAGATCTTCGAGACATGGAACAGCGCCTCGGCCGGCAGCTTCGGCACCAGCACGGCCTCGACGAATTCGCCGGGCTTCCGGTCCTGCTTGCGATAGTCGAGGAAGAAGCTTTCGAGCGGAATTTCGCGACGCTCGTTACCGTGCCGCAGCACCAGCGTCGCGCCGAGCGCGATCAGCGCCGGCGGCAGGTCACCGATCGGCGAGCCGTTGGCGATGTTGCCGCCGACGGTGCCGGCATTGCGCACCTGCTCGCCGCCGAAGCGGCGCATCAGCTCGTCGAGCTGCGGGGAAAGCGCCGCCAGCGCTGGGCGCGCATTGGCCAGGCTGACCATTGCCCCGATCTGCAAATGGCTGGACGCCTCGATGATGTCACGCAGGGCGTCGATCCGGCCGAGATGGATGACGCTCTGCGGCCGTTGCATGTTTTTCGTGACCCAGAGCCCGACATCCGTCGCCCCGGCCACGACCGTCGCCTCCGGGCGGGCGGCGAGCAGCTGGGCAAGCTCCTCCACGGTCGCAGGCGAGAAGAACCGGCGATCGCCCTCGCCGAGGACCAGCGTCTCCCGGTCGGCAAGGGTTTCGAGCCGGGCCGTGATGGCGGGCGCTGCCTGCGCGAAGCGGTCCCGGCTCCGGTCGGCGCCGTCGTAGAGGCGCTGTGCCGCCTTGATGATCGGCGCGTAGCCGGTGCAGCGGCAGAGATTGCCGGCGAGCGCGTCCTCGATGCGCCGGACATCCGGCGCCGCCTCGTTGAGCCAGAGCGCGAAGAGGGACATCACGAAGCCCGGCGTGCAGAAGCCGCATTGCGAGCCGTGGCAATCGACCAGCGCCTGCTGGACGGGATGGAGATGCCCGTCGACGCCCTTGAGATGCTCGACGGTCAGCAGATGGCATCCGTCCAGCGTCGGCAGGAAGCGGATGCAGGCATTGATCGCCTCATAGCGCAGCCGCCCGCCATCGAGCCGCCCGATCACGACGGTGCAGGCGCCGCAATCGCCCTCGGCGCAGCCTTCCTTGGTGCCGATGCGGCGGCGTTCGAGGCGCAGCCAGTCGAGCACCGTCTGCGTCGGATCGCAGGCCGCGATCTCGACCAGGTCATCGCCGAAGAGAAAGCGCAGCGTCTCACGCATGGCGGCACGGCCGCTCGCAAACCAGGTTCATGCCCGCAGATTAGGCACGATCGCCGCTTGGCCGAAAGCTTTGATTTGGTGCAGATATGACCTGAATTTGAGCCGGAGCGCAGCCTGTGAACGACGACAAGTCCCTTCGCGCCCTGCGTGGCCGCCTGCTCTGGTTCGTCGCCGACCCGGAAGCGTCGGGCGAGGCGGCGCATCGTTATGTCGCGGACGGATTGCTGGTCATGGCCGGCGGCCTCGTCATGGCTGCCGGCGAGGCCTCGGAACTGCTGCCGACCTTGCCGGCAGGAGCCGAAATCGTCGATCACCGGCCGCATCTGATCATGCCAGGCTTCATCGACGCCCATATCCACATGCCGCAAACCCAGGTGATCGCCTCCTATGGCGCGCAGCTAATGGAATGGCTCAACAAATACACCTTCGTCGAGGAGCAGAAGCTGGCGCAGCAGGGCCATCCCGAGATGCTGTCGCGCTTCCTGCTTGACGAGCTTCTGGCCAGCGGCACCACCACGGCTGCCGTCTATTGCTCCGTCCACCGCCAGTCGGCCGAGGCCTTCTTCGCCGAATCCGAACGCCGCAACACCCGCATGATCGCCGGCAAGGTGATGATGGACCGTAATGCGCCCGCCGCGCTGACCGACACGGCCGAGAGCGGCTATGCCGACAGCAAGGCGCTGATCGGACGCTGGCATGGCAAGGGCCGCCAGCTCTACGCGATCACCCCGCGCTTCGCCGTGACCTCGACGCCGGAGCAGCTGCGCTTGTCCGGAAAGCTCGCGGCCGAGCATCCGGACTGCTTCGTCCAGACCCATATCAACGAGAACCAGGCCGAGATCGCCTTCGCACGCGAGCTCTACCCGGATTCCGACGACTATACCGGCATCTACCAGGATTTCGGGCTGCTCGGCCGCAAGAGCCTGATGGGTCATTGCATCCACAACACCAAGCATGAATGGCGCGCCTTCGCCGAGACGGGCGCGGTCGCGGTGTTCTGCCCGACCTCGAACCTCTTTCTCGGCTCCGGCCTGTTCGACTGGGCCCGTGCGCGGCGCGAGGGCGTACGCGTCGCGCTCGCCACCGATATCGGCGGCGGCACCTCCTATTCGATGCTGCGGACCATGGCCGAGGCCTACAAGATCCTGCAACTGCAGGGGCAGTCGCTCTCGGCCTTCGCGGCGCTGCACGCGATCACGCTGGGCAACGCCGTCGCGCTCGGGCTCGACCATCTCATCGGCTCGCTGGAGCCGGGCCGGGAGGCCGATGTCGTGGTGCTCGACCCCGCCGCGACGCGCGCGATGGCGCATCGCCTGGAAACGGTACGCGATCTCGCGGAAGAACTCTTCGTGCTCGTCACGCTGGGCGACGAGCGCAACGTCGTGGCGACCTATGTCGCGGGAAAGCCGGCGGCGTGATGTTCAACGGATTGTAGTTTTGTTGAACATTGGCTAGTGTTCAACAAAAGCTATGATTGTTGAGCACGAATGGCCCCTCTAACCTATCATTCTTCGCTCGCCCATGCGGCCTATCACGACCTGCTGCGCTCCCTGCTCGACGAAGCGGTGTCGGCGGTTCGCGGGACGCCGACACGCGCGGAGAGGAACGGAAGGGTATACTGGTACGACACTTATCGGGTCGGCTCCGAGGTCAAGAAAACTTACATCGGAGAGGACAGCGAAGCGCTCAGGCAGCGCCTGGGCAATATCCCGGCGCTCCGCACGGCACTCGCCGCAGCACGCTCCAATCGGACGCGACTGATCAGGATTCTGCGTGCCGAAGGCTTCCTCGGCGTCGATGCCGGAACCGGGAGCCTGCTGGCGGCCATGGCGAAAGCCGGAGTCTTCCGGCTTGGCGGCACCCTGGTCGGGACGATCGCCTTTCGCCTCTACGAAGGCGAATTGGGCGTCCGTTTCGCGCTCGATCAGGCAGCCCAGACCAACGATATCGACATAGCCAGTTTTGAGCGTCTGTCGCTTGCGCTCGGCGACGTGGTCGAAGAGGCGCTTCCGAGCCTGCTGGCCGGATTTTCATTCGCGCCCGCGCCCGTGCTCGACGCACGCCGGGCGTGGCGCTGGAAGCAGAGCCGCAGCGAGACGCTCGTCGAGTTCCTCACACCCGCGTTCACGGAGCGTGAGGAGCCTCGGCCGCTGCCGGCGCTCGGCGTCGATGCGCAGTCGCTGCACTACCTCAATTATCTGATCGCCGAGCCGATCAAGGCGGTCGTCACCTATCGCAGCGGCGTACTGGTCCAGATACCGCGTCCCGAGCGCTTCGCCATCCACAAGCTGATCGTTTCGGACCGCCGACAGGGCGGGCCCGACAGCCTCAAGGCCGTGAAAGACCGCCGCCAAGCCGCCATGTTGATCGACATTCTCGCCCGCGATCGGCCGGATGAACTGCGGGAAGCCTATGCCGAGGCGTTGGCGCGCGGACCGCGTTGGCGGAAGCGTCTCCAAGCCGGCGTCGCGCGCATCGCCGGCTTGGAGCAACGCCTGGCGGCGCTATGAGCGCTGCCCGGAGTAACCGCTCAGCCCAGCACGCCGCCCTTCCTGGCGAAGTCGAGATAGAGCTCGCGCAGGCGGATCGCGGTGGGGCCCGGCGCGCCGTTATGGATCGTATGGCCGTCGATCGAGGTCACCGGCATCACGAAGCTGGTGGCAGACGTGATGAAGGCCTCCTCGGCGTCGAGCGCCTCCTCCAGCGTGAAGGTCCGCTCCTCGAACTTGAAATCGGTCTCGCCGAGATAGGCGAGCACGGCCTTGCGCGTGATCCCGGGCAGAACCTTGTTCGAGAGCGGGCGTGAGATCAGGGTCTTGCCCTTGACGATCCAGGCGGTCGAGGACGCGCCCTCGGTGACGACGCCATCCTCCACCAGCCAGGCTTCCTGCGCGCCACTCTCCGCCGCGAACTGCTTGGCCAGCACCGGCCCGAGCAGGTTGACGCTCTTGATGTCGCGCCGCGCCCAGCGCAGGTCGGGGCAGGAGACGACCTTGATGCCGGTCTTGGCGGCCGGCGCGTCGCTCATGTTGCGCGCCTGAGAGAACATCACCAGCGTCGGGGCGAGGTCTTTCGGGAAGGCGAAATCGCGATCGGCCGCGCCGCGCGAGACCTGGAGATAGATGCTGCCTTCATCGATATTGTTGCGTTTGATCAGCTCCTCGTGGATCGCGATCAGCTCGGCGCGCGACCAGGGCAAGGCGAGCCTGATCTCGCCGCAGGAGCGCTCCAGCCTCGCCAGATGCGCGTCGCAATCGACCAGCTTGCCGCCAAGCACGGCCGAAACCTCGTAGATGCCGTCGCCGAAGATGAAGCCGCGGTCGAAGATCGAGACCTTCGCCTCGCCCTCCGGAAGGTATTCGCCATTCACATAGACAATGCGGCTCATCGGGTCGGTCTCTTGGTTGAGGGCGGGCGGGTGGCAGCGGCATTGGTAGCGGAGGCGCAAGCGCGAGGCGAGTGCCAAAGCCGGCTTGCGGATCGGCGCCAAGCGCAACACTGTCGGCGTCGAAGCGCAGGGGAATCGCCGTGACCGCCAGACCAGACCGCATGCCGCCGCTCGCCGAGCATGACCAGACGCAGGCCCAGCGCGCGGCGGCAGAGACCTTCAAGACGATCCGGGACCAGGCGGTCTTCGGCCCCTTCGTGCCGCTCCATCGCAGCCCGGACCTGATGCTGCGGCTCGCGCCGGTCGGCGATTTCATGCGCAAGGAGCTGATCTTCGGCACCAGGCTGGCCGAGATCGCGATCCTCTTCACGGCGCGGCGCTACGACCAGCCGGTGGAATGGGCGATCCATGCCGGGATCGCCGCCAGGGCCGGGTTGCCGGCCCACATCATCGCGGCTCTGGCCGAGGACCGCGAACCCGAGGACATGAGCGGGGACGAGGCGCTGATCTGGGGCGCGGTCGCCGAGATCGATCGCAGCAAGCGCCTCTGCGACAGGACCTATGCGGCGCTGGCGGCGCGGTTCGGCGAGCAGGGCGTCGTCGAGCTCGCGGCATTGATCGGCTATTACCAGCTGCTGGCGACCGTGATGAATGTCGCCCGCACCCAGGCGCCCGACGGGCCCGCGCTCCCGCCGGTGCGCTGACCGGCGCTCAGCCCTTGACCGACGCGGCGAGCAGCCGCCGGGTATAATCCTCGCGCGGCGCGGCGAAGATCGTCGCGGTCGGCCCGTGCTCGATGATGCGCCCATCCTTCATCACCATGAGCGTGTCGGCCATGGCGCGCACCACCGCGAGGTCGTGGCTGATGAAGAGATAGGACAGGCCGTGCCGCGCCTGCAGGTCCTTGAGCAGCGCGACGATGCTCTTCTGCACCGTGCGGTCCAGCGCCGATGTCGGCTCGTCGAGCACGACCAGCGCCGGATGCAGGATCATGGCGCGCGCGATCGCGACGCGCTGGCGCTGGCCGCCGGAGAACTCGTGCGGATAGCGGTTGCGCAAGGCGGGGTCGAGCGAGACCTCTTCCAGCGCCTGCGCGGCCCGCCGGTCGCGCTCGGCGCGCGAGAGCTGCGACGCATGGACCAGCAGCCCCTCGCTGACGATCTCGCCGATGGTGAGCCGCGGCGAGAGCGAGCCGAACGGATCCTGGAAGACGGCCTGCAGGCTTTTGCGCAGCGGGCGCATCTGCGCCCGGTCGAGCGGGGCCAGCGCCCGATCCTCGAAACGGATCTGTCCGCTCGCCGGCACGAGCTTCAGCACCGCCTTGCCGAGCGTCGACTTGCCCGAGCCGGATTCGCCGACGATGCCGATGGTCTGGCCGCGCCGAAGCGTCAGGTCGACGCCGTCGACGGCGTGGAACAGGCGCTTGCCGCGCCCGAGGATGCCGCCGCCGAGCTCGTAGCTGACGCGCAAATCCCGCGCTTCGAGCAGCACCGGGGCATCCGTTGCGGGGGGCTCCTTCAGCCCGGTAGGCTCGGCCGCGAGCAGCAGGCGGGTATAGGGGTGCGCCGGGGCGGTGAGGATCGTTCCGGCCTCGCCGCTCTCGACCACCTCGCCCGCCTTCATGACATAGAGGCGCTCGGCATATTTCCGCACCAGCCCGAGATCATGGCTGATCAGGATCACCGCCATGCCGAGACGTGCCCGAAGCTCGGCGATCAGCGCCAGGATCTCGGCCTCGATGGTCACGTCGAGCGCCGTGGTCGGCTCGTCGGCGATGAGGATGTCGGGATCGTTGGCAAGCGCCATCGCGATCATGACGCGCTGGCGCTGCCCGCCGGAGAGTTCGTGCGGATAGGCGTCGAGCCGCTCTTGCGGCCGTGTGATCCGCACCAGCCGGAGCAATTCGAGCGCGCGCGCCCTCGCGGCCTTGCGCGAAAGGCCCTGATGCCGCCGCAGCGGCGCGGCGAGCTGGGTGCCGATCCGGAACAGCGGATCGAGCGAGGTCATCGGCTCCTGGAAGATCATCGCGAGCTTGCTGCCGCGATAGGCATTGAGGGCGGCGGACGTCAGCCCGAGCAGTTCCGTGCCGCGATAGCGGACCGAGCCCGCGGCCTCGCCATTGGCAGCGAGGAGCCCCATCGCCGCCATGACGCTCTGGCTCTTGCCGGAACCGGATTCACCGACGATGGCGACGAACTCGCCCGGTTTGACATCGAGGTCGACGCCGCGCACGGCCTCGACCGGGCCGTCATTCGTGCGAAAGCGGACATGCAGGTCGCGGATGGAGAGGATCGCGGCGGGATCCGTCATTTCAGCGGTCCCGCGGGTCGAGCGCGTCACGCAGGCCGTCGCCCAGGAAATTCAGCGCGAACAGCGTCGCGACCAGGAAGACGGCGGGGAAGACCAGCAGCCATGGCGCCCCCTCGATCGCGCGCGCGCCGTCCGAGATCAGGACGCCCCAGCTCGTCATCGGCTCCTGCACGCCGAGTCCGAGAAAGGACAGGAAGCTCTCCAGCAGGATGATCTTCGGCACCAGCAAGGTAACGTAGACGACGACCGGCCCGAGCAGGTTGGGGATGACGTGCCGCTTCAGGATGCCGCCGGTCGAGACACCGAGCGCCTCGGCCGCGAGCACATATTCCTGTCGCTTGATCGAGAGCGTCTGGCCGCGGACGATCCGGGCCATGTCGAGCCACTCGATCGCGCCGACCGCGAGGAAGATCAGGATGAAGTTCCGGCCGAAGAAGACCACGAGCAGGATGACGAAGAAGATGAAGGGCAGCGAATAGAGCACATCGACGATGCGCATCATCAGCATGTCGATGCGCCCGCCGAGATAGCCGGCTGCCGCGCCATAGCCGACGCCGATGACGAGCGCGACGCAAGTGGCGAGCAGGCCGATGGCGAGCGAGACCCGGCCGGCGACCAGTGTGCGCGTGAGCAGGTCGCGGCCATTGGCGTCGGTGCCGAACCAGAAACGCAGCCGCTTGACCGGGACGTCGAGGATCAGCCTCCGGCCGTCCTCTTCGCTCGCTACGACCCTCGCCGCGCCGAACTGGTCCGAACGCTCGAAATAGACCAGGAGCCGCTGGTCGATGGGGCGCGGCGCGGTGAGCGTCACGCGAACGCCGTCGCGGCCGGCGGCGATCTCGCTCGCGGTGGCGCGAATACGCGAGGCGATGCGCTGCACCGCGCCGGGGATCGCCTCGGCTTTGGGATGACTGTCCAGGCTCGCGGGAGTTCGGACATGGTCCTGGTAGACCCGGTCATAGGGATGGCCGGTCAGGGCAGGGCCGATCAGGCAGGCGAGCGCGATCAGGATCAACACGATCAGGCTCGCGACGGCTGCCCGGTTGCGCAGCAGGCGGATGCGCGCATCCTGCCAGAGCGAACGCCCGTCGACAGGGAGCATTGCGAGGGCGGGATCGCTCATCGGCTCAATCCAGCCTGACGCGCGGATCGAGCAGCGCGTAGAGCAGATCGACGATCAGGTTGAAGACCAGCACGAAGATCGCGACGATGACGACGGTGCCCATCACCAGCGTGTAGTCGCGGTTGAGCGCGCCTTCGACGAAATAGCGGCCGATGCCGGGAATGGCGAAAATGGTCTCGACCACGACGGAGCCGGTCAGCAGGGCGGCGGCTGCCGGCCCGAGATAGGAGACGACCGGCAGCGCCGCGCCGCGCAGCGCATGCAGCGCGATTGTCGTGCCGGAAAGGCCTTGTGCCCGCAAGGTCCGGATATGGTTGGCGCGCAGCGTCTCGATCATCGCCGCGCGCGTCAGGCGCGCGATCACCGCGATCTGCGGCAGCGCCAGGGTCAGCACCGGCAGGATGGTGTTGCGCGCCGCGCCGCCATTCCAGCCGCCGACCGGCAGCCAGGCCAGAGTCAGCCCGAAGACGATCTGCAACACTGGCGCGACGACGAAATTGGGGATCGTGATGCCGGCGGTCGCAAGGCCCATCACCGCGTGGTCGGCGGCCTGATTGCGGCGAAAGGCGGCAAGCATTCCGAGCGGGCCTCCGATCAGGAGCGCCAGCGCCAGCGCCGACGCTCCCAGCCGGATCGAGACCGGCAAGCCTTGCGCGAAGAGCTCGGCGATCGAAAAATCTCGGAAATAGAAGGAAGGTCCGAAATCTCCGCGGATCAGCGCGCCGAGATAGGTGAGATACTGCTCGAGCAGCGGCCGGTCGAGCTGGTAGATGCGGCGCAGGTTCTCCATCACCTTGGCCTCGAGCGGTTGCTCGAGGTCGAACGGCCCGCCCGGCGCGACGCGCATCAGGAAGAACGAGAGCGTCACGATCACGAACAGGGTCGGGATCGCGACGAGAAGGCGGCGGAGGATGAAGGGGAACATGGCTCCGGTGCCCAGCGTCATTGCGAGCGCAGCGACGCAATCCAAGGAGACGTCGAGCAAGCCCTTCTGGATTGCGTCGCTGCGCTCGCAATGACGAGCTGGAACAAGTCTATGCCTTCAGGCTCATGAACCGGCTCGGCAGGGCGCCGCGCAGATTCTGCTGGAAGCCGACGAGCTTGGGTGAGACGAGGTTCTTGGACGAATAGTACATCAGCGGGATCCAGGGCACCTCGGCTGCGAGAATGGCGTCGGCCTCGCGCAGGATCGCGGCGCGCCTGGCGAGGTCGATCTCGTCGGCCGCCTGCCGCATCAGGGCGTCGAAGGTCGAGTTGTTGTATTTGCCGGAATTGAAGCCGGTATTGTCGCTCTGGAACAGGAACAGGAAATTCTGCGGGTCGGAATAGTCGCCGATCCAGCCGTAGCGGGCGACATCGAAATCGCCGCCGTCGCGCAGATGGGCGAAATGCGTCTTGCCGTCGGTGTTGATGAAGCTGGTCTCGACGCCGATCGCCTTCCACTGTTCGGCGATGGCGATCACCGTGCGCCGGTTGTTGTCGGTGGTGTTGTAGCGCAGTTCCAGCTTCAGCGGCGTGCCCGGCCCGAAGCCGGCCTCGGCCATCAGCTGCTTGGCTTTGTCCTCGCGGTCCAGTGGCGAGGCGTTCTTGAAGTCGGCCTCGGCCGAGCTGCCGTAATTGCCGATATTGGGCGGGACGACGCCATAGGCCGGCAGCATGGTGCCGCTCCAGATCTCCTCGGCGATGAACTCGCGGTCGATCACCATCGAGAGCGCCTGGCGGACGCGGATGTCGTCGAAGGGCTTCTTGGCCGAGTTGATGATGAGGAAATAGGTGCCGAGATAGGGCGCGACCTTGACCTGGTTGCCGAGTTTCTCGCGCAGCTGCTTGATCTGGTCGGCCGGGATGTCGGTCGTCATGTGCAGCTCGCCGGCCTGGAAGCGGCGGGCCGCGGCGGCGAGATCGGGCGAGGGATAGTAGAGGATCGTGTCGATCTTGACGTTGCCCGCGTCGTGGAAGGCCTTGTTCTTCTCAAGCTTGATATGGGAGTTCGGCACGAACTCCTTGAGCACATAGGCGCCGTTCGAGACCCAGTTCTCCGGCTTGACGAAGTCCTTGCCGAATTTCTCCACCGACGTCGGATGGACCGGCAGGCCGGTCTGATGCGTCAGCAGTTCGAGGAAATAAGGGGTCGGGCGCTCGAGCTTGACCTCGAGCGTCCCGTCGTCGAGCGCCGTGACGCCGAGATCCGAGAGCTTGGCATTCTCGTCGCGCTTGTTGATCTTCTCGGCGTTCAGGATCGGGTAGAGGATATTGGCGTATTTCGCGCCGGTCTCGGGATTGACCATGCGGCGCAGCGAGAAGACGAAGTCGGACGCCTTGACCGGATCGCCGTTCGACCATCTGGCGTTCCTGCGCAGCTTGAAGAGATAGGTTTTGCCATCGTCGCTCGTCGTCCAGCTCTCGGCGACACCCGGCACCACCGTGCCGTCGATGTGATGGATCACCAGCCCTTCGCAGAGATCGCGCAGGAGATGCGCCTCGGAGACCGTCGAGGTCTTGTGCGCGTCGAGCGTCTCAGGGTCGGAATCATTGCCGCGATGGAAGACGATCTCGGCCGCAGCCGCTTTCGCCGGCGAGAACGCCAGAGCCGCGGCTAGGCTGAAGGCCGCGTCGCGCCGCGTGATCCTGACCATGACGAAACTCCCCTAAGGGCAGGTAATCCTGCCTGTTCCTGACATGATCAGGGGAGTAGAGCGCGCTGCTTGCCTGATGCCAAGGTCGAAAAAAGCAGCATCGACAGGTTCGTGTGAAATGCGGGATCGCCGTCGTTAAGCTTCTGTCACGAGCCACGCTGCTAAGCCGGCAGCGCCGCCGCCCGCTCCTGCGCCTCGACGACCGCCACCGCCGTCATGTTGACCACGCCGCGCGCGGTCACGGAGCCGGTCAGGATATGCGCGGGCTTGGCCGCGCCGATCAGGATCGGGCCGACGGGCAAGGCGTCGGACAGGACCTTGGCGAACTGGTAGGCGATGTTGGCGGCGTCGAGATTCGGGAAGATCAGGACATTGGCGACGCCCTTGAGATGCGAGGAGGGCAGCACCCGCTCGCGCACCATCTCGACGAGCGCGGTGTCGGCTTCCATCTCGCCGTCGCATTCCAGATCAGGCGCGCGCTCGCGGATCAGGCAGACCGCCTTGCGCATCTTGAGCGAGGATGGCGTGTCGGCGGCGCCGAAATCCGAATGCGAGAGCAAGGCGATCTTGGGCGTGATGCCGAAGCGCGCGACATGGCTCGCCGCCAGCACCGTCATGTCGGCGATCTCCTCGGCGCTGGGATCGTGCTTCACATGCGTGTCGGCGAGGAAGAAGGCGCCCTTGTTGGTGATGATCAGCGTCATCGCTGAAACGTCGCGCACGCCGGGCTCCAGCCCGATGATGTCCTTGATGTGCCGCAGCCGCGACAGGAAGCGCCCTTCGAGCCCGGTGATCATGGCGTCGGCCTCGCCGCGCGCGACCGCGAGCGCGGCGATCACCGTGTTGTTGGTGCGCACCAGCGAGCGCGCCGCCTCGGGCGTGATGCCGCGCCGTCCCGCGATGTCGAGATAGGTCTGGACATAGTCGCGATAGCGCGGATCGTCCTCGGGATTGATCAGCTCGCAATCGACGCCGGGCCGGATCGTCAGGCCGAAGCGCTTGACCCGGGTCTCGATCACGCTCGGCCGGCCGATCAGGATCGGCACCGCCATGCCCTCTTCGAGCGCCACCTGCGCCGCGCGCAGCACGCGCTCGTCCTCGCCCTCGGCATAGATCACGCGCTTGGGGTCGGCCTTCGCCTGCGCGAAGAGCGGCTTCATGATGAAGCCGGAGCGGAAGACGAAGCGCGACAGGTTCTCGCGATAGGCCTCGATGTCTTCCAGCGGCTTGCGCGCCACGCCGGTTTCCATCGCGGCCTGCGCGACGGCGGGCGCGATCCTCAGGATCAGGCGCGGGTCGAAGGGGTTGGGGATCAGCGAGGTCGCCCCGAAGGTCTGTGCCTCGCCGCCATAGGCGCGCGCCGCGATGTCGGAGGTCGCCTCGCGGGCGAGCGCCGCGATGGCGCGCACGGCGGCGAGCTTCATCGCCTCGTTGATCGTCGTCGCCTGCACGTCGAGCGCGCCGCGGAAGATATAGGGGAAGCACAGGACGTTGTTGACCTGGTTCGGATAGTCCGAGCGCCCGGTGCAGATCATCGCGTCCGGCCGCGCCGCCAGCGCGTCCTCGGGCGTGATCTCGGGGTTCGGGTTGGCGAGCGCCAGGATCAGCGGGCTCGCCGCCATGCGCTTGGCCATCTCGGGCTTCAGGACGCCGGCGGCGGAGAGGCCGAGGAAGACGTCGGCCTTGTCGATCACGTCGTTCAGGGTGCGGGCTTCGGTCTCCTGGGCGTAGACCTCCTTCCAGCGGTCCATCAGGGTGTTGCGGCCCTTGTGGACGACGCCCTCGAGGTCGGTGACCCAGATGTTCTGCCGCTTGGCGCCGATCTCGACCAGGAGGTTGAGGCAGGCGAGCGCCGCGGCGCCCGCGCCGGAGACGACGATCTTGACGTCGCCGATCTGCTTTCCGGCGAGGTCGAGCCCGTTCAGGATCGCGGCGCTGACGATGATCGCGGTGCCGTGCTGGTCGTCATGGAAGACCGGGATGTTCATCCGGGCCTTGAGCTGCTCCTCGATCTCGAAGCATTCCGGACCCTTGATGTCCTCGAGATTGATGCCGCCGAAGGTCGGCTCCAGCGCGGCGACGACCTCGACGAATTTCTCGATGTTCTTCTGCTCGACCTCGATGTCGAAACAGTCGATGCCGGCGAATTTCTTGAAGAGGACGGCCTTGCCTTCCATCACCGGCTTGGAGGCGAGCGGGCCGATATCGCCGAGGCCGAGCACCGCCGTGCCGTTGGTGACGACGGCGACGAGATTCTGGCGCGAGGTCAGCTCGGCGGCTTCCGCCGGATCGTCGACGATCGCCTCGCAGGCCGCGGCGACGCCGGGCGAATAGGCGAGCGCGAGGTCGCGCTGATTGCCGAGCGGCTTGGTCGCCTGGATCTCGAGCTTACCGGGGCGGGGCTGGCGGTGATAGACGAGCGCGCCCGAGCGAAGATCCGTCGACAAGGTGCTCTTCATCGTCCTGCGTTCCCCAACCCGCGGCGCATCGCCAAACCCTGTCGAGGTCGCGCGGAAACGGGGAGCCGTCAAGCGCGCTCGCGGCAACAATCATTCGACGGGAACGACAAGATCGCAGCCGGCGCCATGTTTCCGGCCACCGAGGAGACGAAGAGTCGCATCAACATCGACGTCCAGCGCCATGAAAAGATTCAGGACTTGGACTTGAATCGATACATGAGGAAGGCTGACGGTCCGGCGAAGGCCTGATCGGTCGCCCGCGGCCGGCTATGCTCAAAACGCCTTGAAGGTGATGATCGTGTGGGTGTCGGCGATCTCCGGGATCGACTGCACCTTCTGCGCGACGAAATGGCCGATATCGACATCCGCCGCGACATGGAACTTGGCCAGGATGTCGTAATTGCCGGCGGTCGAGTAGATCTCCGAGGCGATCTCGCGATCGGCGAGCTCGCTGGCGACCTCGTAGGTCTTGCCGAGCTTGCATTTGATCTCGACGAAGAAGGTCTGCATCGCGCGCTCCGAAAATCTCAGCCCTCTGGATAGAGCCTCGCGCCGGAAGATCAAGCGCCGGCGAGTTCGGCGACGCGCTTCGTCATGTCGCTCTCGGGGTCGGCAAGGCCGGCGATCACCGTGAAATGATTGGCGCCGGCGACCTCCTCATAGCGCGTCCTGACGCCTTCCAGGCCCCAGACGTCGGTGAGGCGCCGGCTCTGCTTGAGATATTCGTCACTCTCGCCGCCGCCGACGATCGCGTCCATGCTGAGCCGCGATGGCGCCGGCCAGAACAGCGGGCTTTCCCGCTCGGCGCCCGCCAGGTCGAGCTTCAGGGCCTGGTTGATGCTGGTTTCGGTCAGCGGCTTCAGGTTGTAGAGCCCCGAAATGCCGTAGGCTGCCGGGACGAGCTGGTCCGGCAGGTCGGAATCGACATTCTTCCAGTCCGTCGCGAGCAGGCAGGCCGCAAGCTGCCCCCCGGCCGAATGCCCGGCGGCGATCACCGGCAGGTTGAAGCGCCGCCAGATCGCGGCCGCGGCCTGCTGCAACTCCCAGACGATGTGACCCACCTCGACCTGCGGGCAAAGATCGTAGCCGGCGACCGCGACCGGCACGCCGCGCTCGTTCAGTCCCCGCCCCATATGGGAGAAGAAGGACGGGTCGAGCGCCTGCCAGTAGCCGCCATGGATGAAGAGCACGATCGCTTTGCCGCGAACCGTTTCCGGCTTGAACAGATCGTAATATTGCCGCGCGCTTTCGCCGTAGGAGATGCCGAGTTCGCTGACCGAGGCGGCGCGATAGGCGGCAGCGTCCGCCTGCCAGCCGGCGATGATGCCGGGATGCTCCGGCACCCGGGCGCGGTTGTTGTACTCGGTCTCGTAGTCCGGCGGCATGGCGGGCTCGGCTCTCGCATTTTGCGCTGGCGTGGAGACTTCCATCGCAGGCTCCGGCAGTTTGCGCCATGGCTTTTGACAGGTCGAGCCGCAAACGCCACAAGGCGTCGGGCCCGCTGCGCGCTGCTCTGGAGGCCGTCATGGAAAACCCTGTTCTCGCCGAGGTCACGCGTGGCGGCACGGTCGAGTCGCGCCATCGTGGCGCGGCGATCGTGGTCGATGCCGATGGCGGCATCGTGCTGTCGCAGGGCGATGTCGAGCGACCCGTCTTCCCGCGCTCCGCCGTCAAGGCGCTCCAGGCGCTGCCGCTCTTCGAGAGCGGCGCCGCCGACCGCTACGGGCTGAGCGAGCCGGAGATCGCACTTGCCGTCGCCTCGCATTCTGGCGAGCCGGCCCATGCCGAAACCTCGCTCGCCATGCTGAAGAAGGCCGGACGCGACGCCGGTTGCCTCGAATGCGGCGCGCATTGGCCGATGAACGAGGCCGCGGCGCGCGCCATGGCGAAGGCCGGGCAGGAGCCGAGCGCCCTCAACAACAATTGCTCGGGCAAGCATGCCGGCTTCGTCTGCCTTGCCTGCGGGCTCGACGAGGATCCGGCGGGCTATGTCAAGGCCGGCCATGCGGTGCAGAAGGCGGTGCGGGGCGCGCTCGAGGAGGTCACCGGCGCAGTGCATTCCGCCGATCTCATGGGCACCGACGGCTGCTCCATCCCGACCTATGCGGTGCCGTTGAGCGCGCTCGCGCGCGGCTTCGCCCGGTTCGGCAGCGGGCAGGGCCTCGGCCCGGCGCGCGCCGCCGCCGCCGCCCGCATTCGCAAGGCGGTCGCCGCGCATCCCTTCATGGTGGCGGGCACCGGCCGCTTCGACACGAAGGCGATGGAGCTGCTGCGGGCGCGCATCTTCATCAAGACGGGCGCTGAAGGCGTCTATTGCGGGGCGCTGCCGGAGCTCGGCCTCGGCATCGCGCTCAAATGCGACGATGGCGCGGGCCGGGCGGCGGAGGTCGTCATGGCCGCGCTGCTTGCGCGCTTCCTGCCGATGAGCGCTGCGGAGACGGCCGGCTTCGCGCCGATGCGCGAGAGCGTCCTGAAGAACTGGAACGGCATCGAGGTCGGCCGGGTGAGGGCGGCGCAGGCGTAGAGCCGCGCTTGACGCCGCAGTGGCTTCGGCGCGAGGCTTGCCGCCCGCCTCCGGTTCCGCGCGATGCCGCCGTCCTCACAAGCCGCTGACCGTCCCGTGGCAGGTCGCGCCGGCGCTTTCGGCCGGGACCTGCTCGCAGGCCTGACGCTCGCCGCGATCACGATTCCCGAGCAGATGGCGACGGCCCGCCTCGGCGGTTTCGAGCCACAGATAGGCTTCTACGCTTTCGTCGCGGCGACGCTGGGTTTCGCCCTGTTCGGCGCGAGCCGCGTGCTCACCGTCGGCGCCGACTCGACGATCACGCCGATCTTCGTCAGCGGCCTCGCCGCGCTGGCCGCCAGCGGAGCGATTCCGGTCGGCGCAGCCGCCTTGCTCGCGCTCATGGTCGGCCTGGTGCTGATCGTCGCCGGCCTGCTGCGGCTAGGCTGGATCGCCGATCTGCTGTCGGTGCCGGTGCTGAGCGGCTTCCTCGCCGGCATAGCGGTGCATATCGCCGTCTCGCAGCTGCCGGGCCTGCTCGGCATTCCAGGCGGCGGCCCTCACATCGCCGGGCAGATCGCCGCGCTCTGGCACGGACTTGGCGGCGTCAACCCGATCTCGGCGACCATCGGCATCGCGACCCTCGCGGCCATGCTTCTCTGCGAGCGCTTCGCCCCGCGCCTGCCGGGGGCGCTGCTCGTGCTTGCGGCAGCGACGGCGGCGGTGGCGCTGTTCGGCCTCGAGGCCCGCGGCGTCGCCGTGCTCGGCGCATTGCCCTCCGGGCTGCCGAGCCTGCGGCTCCCGCCCTTCGACTGGTCCGATATTCGGGGCCTTGTCCCGCTCGCGCTCATCGTCGCGCTGGTCGTCATGATGCAGACGGCGACGGTGAGCCGCTCCTTCCGGGATCCCAATGGCGGCGAGCCGAGGATCGGCCGCGATTTCCTCGGTCTCGGCGCGTCAAATCTGCTTGCCGGTCTCGCCGGCACATTCCCGGTCAATGCCAGCCCGCCGCGGACGGCTGTGGTGACCGAGAGCGGCGGCAGTTCGCAGCTCGCCGCGCTGACGGCGGGCCTGGTCGTGCTGGCGCTCGCGGTCGCGGGCGGCTCGCTGCTCGCGCAGGTCCCGGCGGCGGCCTTGGCCGGCATCCTGCTCTTCGTGGCGCAGCGCATCTTCCGGCTCGACGTGATGCGCCGCATCGCCGGCCAGTCTCCGGCGGAATTCGCGCTGGTCGTGCTGACCGCCATCGCGATCATCTGGCTGCCGATCGAAACCGGCGTCGGCATCGGGATCGGCTTGTCGTTGCTGCACGGCGTCTGGATGACGACGCGCAGCGAGCCGCTGGAATTGCTGCGCATTCCGGGCACGACGATCTGGTGGCCGCCGGAGCCCGGCCATACGGGCGAGAAAGTCGCGGGCGTGCTCGTGGTCTCCTTTCCGGCGCCGTTGCTCTTCGCCAACGCCGAGAGTTTTCGGCGCAGCATGATCGCGCTGCTCGCGGCCCGCCGGCCGGCCTTGCTCGTGCTCGATGCCGGCGGCATCGCCGCCATCGACTATACCGCCGCCCAGGCGCTGCTGGCCCTGGTTGGGGCTTGCAGGGAGCAAGGCAGCGCTTTCGCCATCGCCCGTGTCGAATCCGTACGCGCTTTTGAGGCCCTGGAGCGCTTCGGCGTGACCGCCGAGATCGGCGCAAGCCATGTCTTCCACAGCGTCGAGCAGGCGGTCATGGCGCTGGCGCCACGGGCCGAAAAGGAGGCCTCATGAGCTTCTCCGTCGAACCGCGCCTGCATCCGGTCGCGATCGCCGATCTCAGGCCGACGCAGATCACCGTCGGCATGCGCGAGGTCGAGACCAAACGGGCGCACTGGCGTGCTGAGCGCCGCGGCAAGGGCGCCGATTTCCTCGGTCGGCACGCCGTGCCGGTCGTGGTCGGTCCGAAGTCCAGGCTCTATCTGATAGACCATCATCACCTCGCCCTCGCGCTGCATCTGGAGGGCGAGGAATCCGTGCTGACCACGCCGATCGCCGACCTGTCGCGGCTCGGCCGGCACGAGTTCCGAACCTTTCTCGACAATCGCGGCTGGATGCATCCGTTCGATGCCGAGGGGCGGCGCTGCGCCTATGACCAGATCCCGCGCAGGATTACGGGCCTTATCGACGATCCTTACCGCTCGCTCGCGGGGGCGCTCAGGCTCGCCGGCGGCTACGCCAAGAACGAGACGCCGTTCAGCGAATTCCTCTGGGCGAATTTCCTGCGGCGCCGCATCAAGCACGCGGCGATAGAACGCTCCTTCGACAAGGCGCTCGAGCGGGCCCTGGTGCTGGCGCGGCGGCCGGAGGCCGATCACCTGCCGGGCTGGTGCGGCCCTTGCGGCTAAACCGGACTGAAAAAGCGCGCTAGCCCACCGCGTTGTTCTCGACGCGCACGCCGGCCGCGCGCTTGTCGGCTCCTTGCGTCAGGTCGCTGGTGACGGGCTTGCCGTATTCCGTGCCGACGACCGCGCCCAGCCTCGCCTCCGAGATCACGTTGTTGGCGATCAGCGCGTTGCGCTGCTTCGGCACCAGCGAGATCGAGATGCCGATCCCGGTTTTGCGCACCATGTTACCGGTCGCGACGAGGTTGCGCATGCCCCAGGACCAGCCGAGCGAGATGCCGGTCTCGCTGGCGTTCTCGATGACGTTGCCGGTCACCGTCGCCTCGGCCTCGACATGCACGCCGACGCCGCCGACCGGCTCCTTGCCCTTCGGCGCAAGACCTTTCTGGGCGTTGCGGATGATGTTGTTGGCGAAGACCGACAGCCGGCCGCCATGGTCGAGATTGGTGATGTTGGCGCCCTGCGCGCAATCCTCGATCAGGTTGTTGCTGATGATCGCGCCTTCGAAGGCGAATTCGGAATAGAGCGCCACCTCGCCACAGCGCCGGCCCTGATTGCCGATGATCTGAACGCCGGAGCCGGAATTGTTGCGGATGAAGGTCAGCGCGCAATCGCGCAGCGTGTTGCCTTCGATGATGACGCCGCCGGCGCGGTAAAGGCTGATGCCGTTGCCATTGGGCCCGTCGCCGCCGGCATCGGAGCGGATGCGGTTGACCCGGTTGCCGCGGATCAGCGACTGCTCGTCTCCCGGCTGGCTGCGCCAGATCTGGATGCCGTTATTGCCGCAATCCTCGACCTGGTTGGCCTCGATCGAGAGCCCGCGCGAGTCGAGGGAGAACAGCGCGGAATCCTGCATGCTGCGGAACCGGTTGCCCTGGATGCGCCCGCCCGTGCGGTTCAGCGTCAGGCCGACCGAGCCGGCATTGGCGAGGTCGCAGTCGCTCAGGCTCAGATCGGCGACCTCGTCCGTCGTCAGCAGGCCGGCGCGCTGGCCGAGGCGGATGTCGAGCCCGTCGAGCCCGATTCCGACAAGGGCGGCGCGCCTGATCCGCCGCGCGACCAGGAGCGGCCCGGCCTGCGCCGCGATGAACTGCGTCGCGCCCGGCACCCCGATCAGGCGAACGCCTTCCGGCAGCACGACATTGGACATGCGATAACGGCCGGGAGCGACGACGAGCGGCGCGTCGCGCTTGGCCGCCTCGACGAGCGCGCTCTGCAGGATCCGTGACTGATCCTCGGCCGAGCCGGCGCGCAAACCGAAATGGCTTGCCTCCAGCCCCCATTGGCCGAGCGGCGTCGCCGCGTCCGGCCTTGGCCGGGATTGCGCCAGGGCAGGGCCGACGGCTTGTGCGCCTGTGCCAAAAAGGGTCGCAGCCAGCAGCGAGCGCCGGGAAAGAGCCATGGGGACCTCCGTGACCGCGCAGAGCTACAAGCGGCATGCCGCCCGCAATGTCGCGTTTCAGGACGCCAGAGCCCGATCCGATCAGGTCGGAACAACCGGATCAGCGCGTGCTCTAGCGCCCGGCCCGGGCCATCATGCGGCCGATCTCCTCCAGGGCGATGCCGAGCGATGCGGCATCCGGGCGAAAGGCTGGGACGCGGCCGGCCGGCTTGCGACCGGCAGCCGGCCGCAGCCACGGCACGTGCACGAAGAGAACCGGCACGTTCTCGCGGCCGGAGGCCGCCAGTGCCGCCGCATAGCAGGCATCGCAAAGATAGCGCCCGGCGCTGGGCGAGAGACGCGAGCGCAGCCGCCTCCGCTTCAGGATCGCGAGCGCGCCTTCGGCATTCGTGGTGGTCCGGGCGGGTAGCGCTCCGGAGGCGGAATTCCGACCCGCAGTCCCGCCCGTCGCGTCGGGATGGAGCCCGCTGGATCGGCCGCGTGCGAAGAGCTCGACCCTGACGAAACGCGCCCGCGCGGCCAGCCCCAGCATCAGGATCGCCTTGGGCTTTTCGCGTCCGATGAACGCCCGCAGGCTCGGTACGCCGCCGGCATAGCTTGTTTCCAGAACGAGGGAGCGCGCGTCGAGCCCGGCCCGCGCCAGGCGTCTTGCGACCTCACGCGCCAGCACGCCCGTCGGGTTCACGCGCACATGCGGGAAGGGGCCGAAGCCGGTGACGAGGATGTCCATCAGCGTCGGGCTTTCCTCACAGGCCTAGCGCCTTCGCGATCTCGTCGGCGGCCAGGGTCGGGCTGAGTTCGCCGGCGCCCACTGCGGCCTCGAGAACCGGCGTCCGTGACTTCAGCGCCGGGTCGTGGCGGAGCCTGGCCTGGAGCCGATCTTCCACCATCGCCCACATCCATTTGACGTCCTGCCTGCGGCGCTTCCCGGCGATCAGGCCCTTGGCGCCGAGCCGGGCGCGATGATCCTCGACCTTCGCCCACATCGCGTCGAGTCCGTCGCCCGTCAGGCCCGATATGGTCACGACGGGCGTCGACCAGAGCGGGGAGCTCGGCGCGAGGATATGGAGTGCGGCCCGGTATTGCGCGGCTGCGGCGCGAGCCGCGTTGGCTCCCGCGCCGTCGGCCTTGTTGACCGCGATCATGTCGGCGATCTCGACGATGCCCTTCTTGATGCCTTGCAGCTCGTCGCCGGCATTGGGCAGCATCAGAACGAGGAAGAAATCGGTGAGATCGGCGACCGCGGTCTCGGACTGACCGACGCCGACGGTCTCGACCAGGATGACGTCGAAGCCGGCCGCCTCGCAGAGCAGCATCGTCTCCCGCGTCTTGGCCGCGACGCCGCCGAGCGTTCCCGACGAGGGGGAGGGGCGGATATAGGCGTTCGGATCGATCGCGAGCCGCGCCATACGCGTCTTGTCGCCGAGGATCGAGCCGCCGCTGCGTGTCGACGAGGGGTCGACCGCCAGCACGGCGACCTTGTGGCCGAGCCCGGTGAGATAGGTGCCGAGCGCATCGATCACCGTCGACTTGCCGACGCCGGGAACGCCGGTGATGCCGACGCGGTTGGCGCCGCCGGCATGCGGCAGCAGGCGCTGGATCAGCTTGTGGGCCTGCTCGCGGTGGTCGGCGCGCCGGGATTCCGCGAGCGTGATGGCGCGCGCGAGCGCGGCCCGTTCGCCGGCGAGAATCGCGTCTTCGAGGGCGGCGAGATCGACCATGGCAGGCAAGTAGCAAGGCTCGGGCGCGTGCGACAAGGAGACAATCGGGTCATCACTGTGTCATGGATGCATCTTGAACATCGCCCGTGTCGATGAGACGAGTAGAATCCATGATCCGCGCGGCGTTCCGGCTTCGAATGATGGCGATCGCGTTGCTGGCTCCGCTTGCGCTCGCCGCCTGCGGCGGGCCGCCGCGAACGCTCGCCCTGGCTTCGGTCAATCAGGCCGATACCGTCGGCACCGTCCGGATGTACGTGGCCACTACTCGGGAGCCCGGCGCCGAACCGCTCTATTTTACTGGTGAGCGGGGCCCCAAGCTGGCTTTCGCCGAAGTCGATATCTCGGTGCCCCGCGCCCACAAGCCGGGAGAGCTCGAGCTGCCGGGCAGCTACGGCAAGGTCAACCCGGCCGAGCATTTCGCGGTGACCTCGGTCCAGCGCCTCGACCTGCCGCCGATCGTCGCCCGCGTCCGCCGCGAGATCCAGGCCCGCCCGGCGAGCTCGCGCGAGGTGCTGGTCTTCGTCCACGGCTTCAACACGAGTTTCGCCGACGCCGCCTACCGCTTCGCCCAGATCGTCCACGATTCCGGTTTCAAGGGCGTCCCGGTGCTGTTCACCTGGCCCTCGCGCGGGCAGTTGCTGGCCTATCCCTATGACCGCGAAAGCGCCTTCTATTCGCGCGACTTCCTCGAACTCAACCTGCGCGCCATCGCGCGTGATCTCGGGCCGAGCCGCATCGACATCCTGGCCCATTCGATGGGGACGCTGCTGACGCTGGAGACCTTGCGGCAGGCCTCCATCCGCGGTGACGGCAGCTTCGGCGGCAAGCTGCGCGACGTGATGCTGGCGGCGCCCGACGTCGATCTCGACGTGTTCAAGACGCTCATGCGGCAGATCAAGCGGCCGGTGACGGTTTTCGTTTCGGCCGATGACAGGGCGCTCGATTTCTCGCGCCGCTTCGCCGGCGACAAGAAGCGGCTGGGCGCGATCTCGGCCAAGGACACGGACATCGTCGCCGATCTCGAAAAATCCGGCGTCGACATCATCGACCTGTCCGAGGTCTCGAGCAGCGACAGCCTCAACCACGGCAAGTTCGCCGCCTCGCCCAAGGTCGTTCAGATGATCGGCCGCCGCCTGCAGGCCGACCGCGGCATCGCGACGCGCGGTCCGGGCTTCGGCGATCGTCTCGGCGATATCGCCGGCGGCGTGGTCGGTACGGTCGGCGGCACGCTCGAGCTCGTGGTGACGGCGCCTGCCGCCATCGCCGGGCAGTAACGACGGCCTACCCGATACGGGCTGTTGCGCCGGTGTCACGTTGGGCGAAAGTCGAGAATTCGATGCAGGACTGCCGCATTCTGGCCGCGTTAGCTTGGCCTTAAGGCAGCGCTGGCCAACTCGGCCGCATTCTCGAACCAGCGGACTTTCGACAAGCTATGCCCGATTCGCGGCGCGCTCCCTCTATTCGCTTCGCCCTGCTCGCGGCATTCCTCGCGCTCGGGCTGTCGGCCTGTGCGCAGACCGAAGCGGCGATGTCGCCCTTCACCGAGACGGCCCATGCGGATTCCTCGACCTTCGGCCGCGACCCCTCGCTCCTGGTCGTGACGACGCGCAAGTCGCTCGGCGAGCGTGAGCCCTTCTTCGGGCCCGATCGCGGCTCGGGTCTCAGCTTCGCCGAGGCGCGGCTCTCCCCGCCGGGGCGTGGCGTCGTCGCGGCGAGCGTCGGCAGCGACTGGAGTGTCGTCAGCGTCGGCAACCGGACGTCCAGCGATGCGGCGCGCGCCTTCGCCGAAGCCGCGACAGGACGCGACGTCCTGCTCTATGTCCATGGCTACAACGAAACCTTTGCGTCGGCGGCCCGCAGCGCGGCGCAGCTTTCGCATGCCCTGAAATTCCAGGGGCGGACCGCGCTGTTCACCTGGCCGTCGGGCGGCAAGCTCTTCGACTATGGCTATGACCGCGAAAGCGCGCTCTGGTCGCGGGACGGCTTCGTGCAGGCGCTGCGCGCCCTCGTCGCCAACCCGACGGTCGGCCGGATCCATATCGTCGCGCATTCGATGGGCACCTTCCTGACCCTCGAGGGGCTGCGCGAGCTGCGCGACTCGACGGATGTCTCGGCCCGTATCGGCGCCGTCGTCTTCGCCTCGCCCGATATCGATATCGACGCTTTCGAGCAGACGGTCTCCAGGCTCGGCCCGCTCGCCAGCCGGATGACGCTGATCATCGATCCGGGCGACAGGGCGCTTGCCGTCTCGGCACGGATCGCCGGTGGCGTCGCCCGCGCCGGCACCGCCGATCGGGAACGACTCGAGAAGCTCGGCGTCCGTGTCGCCGACACCGCCGGGCGCGGCTGGAGCATGCTGCGACACGACCTCTTCCTGACCGACAGCGAGGTCACGCAGGTCGTGCGCCGGGCGATGGACCGGGCCGGCGTCTGAGCGCTTGTCGCGAGGGGCGGGCCGGGAGCAGGATGGCGCGCCAGCAGGAGGCTCCCGCGATGGACAATCTCTCCCGCCTGACGAGCGTGCTTCTCCTCGTCGGACTTGCGCATCTGGCGCCGGCCGCCGCTCACGATCTCAAGCCGTTCCAGGAGGTCGGGCGCTCGCATGTCCTGCACGAGGACGTTTCGCCGACCGGGACCGAGACGATCAATGTCGAGACCTATGTGCCGCAGGCCTGCGCGGCGAAGGCGTGCCCGCTGGTGATCGCGATGCACGGCCTGGGGCGCAATGCCGGCAATACGCGTGACTATTGGGTCGATGCCGCCGATCGCTATGGGCTGCTGATCGCCGCTCCGCATTTCGACAAGGAGCGCTTCCCGACGCGCCTCTATCAACAGGGCGGCGTGCGGGACGAGCCCGATCGCGCGAAATGGATCTACGCCGTCATCGAGCGCTTCTTCGATCAGGCGCTGAAGAGCGGCCGCGTCGCGGGCGACACTTACGTCCTGTTCGGCCATTCCGCAGGCGCACAGTTCGTTCACCGCATGGTGCTGCTGATGCCGGAGGCGCGGTTCTCGACCGCGATCACCGCAAATGCGGGCTATTACACCTTGCCGGTCGGCAAGGAGGCGGCGGGCGGCTTCAGCTATCCGTTCTCGCTCGACGGCACCCCGGCGACGGAGGCGAGCACGAAAGCCGCGCTCGCCAGGCCTCTCCTGATCATGCTCGGCGACCAGGACATCGATCCCGACCACCCGCAGCTCAACACGTCGAAAGGCGCCGAGGCGCAGGGCCCGACCCGCTTCGCACGCGGTCAGAACTTCGTCGCGGTCGCGGCGGCCGAGGCGAAGCGTCTCGGCGTCGCCAGCCCCTGGCGCGAGATCATCGTGCCCGGCGTCGCGCATGAGCAGAGAAAGATGGCGAACGCCGCCGCGCAAGCGCTGTTCGGCAAGCCCTGAGACGGCCGTTGCCGATCGCATCCTGTCATTGCGGGGCCGTGACGCTGATGATCGCGCGCCGGCCACGGCAGCTCACGGCCTGCAACTGCTCGATCTGCCGCCGCTACGGCACGCTATGGGCCTATTACCGCCGCGGGTCGGTGCAGGTTCGTTGTTCTCCCGCCGACGCGCTCGCCGGCTATCGCCGGCGCGAGGGCGGCGCGCTCACTTTCAGGCATTGCCGGATCTGCGGCTGCGTCATGTTCCACGAACGCAGGCGCGATGCCGGCGACGACACCAGGCTCGGCGTCAATGCGCGCATGATGGAGCCGGACGATATCGCGGGGCTCAGGATCAGAAAGCTCGATGGCGCGTCGAGCTGGCGCTATCTCGACTAGAGCCCGACCCATCAGGTTGAATCTACTTGATCGGGTCGGGCCCCAAGCTATTGACAGGAAACGCATGATCCGATCGGCATCTGCAGGCTTCCTGGATCACGGCAAGGGCGGCAGGCCGATCCGCTTCTTGATCGTCGCCATGGCGAAATTGGACTCCACCGACTGGATGCATTTCAGCCGCGTGATCTTCTGCTTCAGGAAGCGCTCATAGCCCTCGATCCCGTCGGTCACGACGCGAAGGAGGTAGTCCTGCGAGCCCGTCATCAGATAGCACTCGGCGACCTCGTTCCAGCTTTCGACCGCCTTCTCGAATTCGGCGATATGCTCCTGCGTCTGCTGGGAGAGCCGGATCGAGACGAAGACACTGAACGGCAGGCCATAGGCCTTGGGGTCGAGGATCGCGGCATAGCCGCTGATCACGCCGCTCTCCTCCAGCCGCTTCAATCGCCGCAGGCATGGCGTCGGCGACAGCCCGATCTTCTCGGACAGGTCCTGATTGGTGATGCGGCCATCCTCCTGCAACAGCGCGAGCATCCGGCGATCCGTCGCATCGAGCATAAGATTCTACCCTATCCTTGTTTGAGAGCAGGAACCTGCACGATCGGCCTTTAGAACAATCGCCATCATTCATGCAATGCCGCGCGGAACGGCCTAACCTGTCGGTCACGCGGCTAGGCCCGATGCCGGCACAGGAGAGCGCGATGAGCGACAACAACTATCACAAGGACCGCATCGCCAACCGCAGGCTCCATCCCGAGACCCTGATGATGGGCTATGGCTACTCGCCGGCCATGTCGGAAGGCTCGCTCAAGCCGCCGGTCTTCCTGACCTCGACCTTCGTTTTCGAGAACGCCCAGCAAGGCAAGGACTTCTTCGACCTGACCTCGGGGCGGCGTCAGCTGAAGCCCGGCGAGAAGTCGGGCCTGGTCTATTCGCGCTTCAACCATCCCAATATGGAGATCCTCGAGGATCGCCTGGCGATCTGGGACGAGGCCGAGAAATGCGCCGTCTTCGCCAGCGGCATGGCGGCGATCGCGACGACCTGCTTCGCCTTCCTCCGGCCCGGCGACACGATCATCCATAGCCGCCCGCTCTATGGCGGCACCGAGACCTTGCTGAAGAACCAGATGGGCGCCTTCGGCGTCACCGCCTTCGGCTTCACCGATGGTGTCGATGTGGCGCAGATGCGCAGCGTCGCCAAGGCCGCGGCCGCCAAGGGGCGCGTCGGCATGATCCTGGTCGAGACGCCGGCGAACCCGACCAACGGACTGGTCGACCTCGCCGCCTGCGCCGCCATCGCCGACGAACTGGAGCGATCGCAGGGCCATCGTCCGCCCGTCGTCGTCGACAACACCATGCTCGGCCCGAAATTCCAGAAGCCTTTGAAGCACGGCGCCGATCTCTCGCTGCTCTCGCTGACCAAATATGTCGGCGGTCACAGCGACCTGGTCGGCGGCTCGATCAGCGGCTCGGAGGCGCTGGTGCGGCAGGTCAAGAGTTGGCGCGGCTCGCTCGGCACGCAAGCAGACCCGAATTCCTGCTGGATGCTGATGCGCTCGCTCGAGACGCTCGACATCCGGATGAGCCGGGCCAACGAGAACGCAGCTCTCGTCGCCGAATATCTCGCCAGCCACCCCAAGGTCGCGAAGCTGCACTATCTCGGCGATCTGCAGGAAGGCGACCCGCGCAAGCCGGTTTTCGACAGGCAGTGCACGGCGCCCGGCTCGACCTTCGCCTTCGACGTCAAAGGTGGCGAGAAGGAAGCCTTCACGCTCCTCGACAATCTGCAGATCATGAAGCTCGCCGTCAGCCTGGGCGGCACGGAGACGCTTGTATCCCACCCGGCGGCGATGACGCATTCGGGCGTCGCGCGCGAGCTGCGCGAGGAGATCGGCCTGACCGACGCCCTGATCCGGATCTCGATCGGCATCGAGAACATCGAGGACCTGATCTCGGATCTGGCGCAGGCGTTCGAGGCGATGTGACCTGGTGCCCCGGCCATTGCGAGGAGCGTAGCGACGAAGCAATCCAGACGGTTGCCCGAGACCCTGGAGTGCTTTGCTGCGCTCGCAATGACGATTTCGCGCGCTTTGCGCCGCGCCGGCGCTCGCTTAAGCTGGGGGCATCTGGCAGATCGCTGGCGGAGCCGCCCATGCTCGCAGGACAATTGGCCCTCCTCGTCGCCGCCGTTTTCACGGGCGCCGCACTTTACGTGACCGTCGCCGAACAGCCGGCGCGCCTCTTGCTCGACGACCGGGCGCTGCTGACCGAGTGGCAGCCCTCCTACAAGCGCGGCTTCGCGATGCAGGCGCCGCTTGCGGCTATCGGCTGCGTCCTTGGCCTGGTCGCCTGGTGGCAGACGGGAGCGGGCATGTTTCTGCTCGGCGCGGTTCTGATCGTCGTGAACTGGCCCTGGACCTTGTTCGGCATCATGCCGACGAACAACGCGCTGATGGCGATGGACCCGGCCGCGCCGGCGCCGGAGACGCATTCGCTCGTCGTCAAATGGGGCGGGCTTCACGCGGTGCGCACGGCCCTGGGTGCCCTGGCCACGCTCGCGTTCCTGTGGGCGACGCTCGTCGTCTGAAGCGCGGCTCAGATTCCTACCCGGCCCCAGCCCGGCAGCTTCAGCGCCGGCTCGCGGATGTCGAGCCCGGCGACGAGGCCGAGCAGGTTGATCTCGATGCCCTCGACCCAGCCGAGCGTGACGCCGGCGACGCCGAACAGAGAGGCCTGGATGCCGGTGCGGCTCGGCGTCATGCCGGCGAAAAGCCCGTCCTCGCGCCAGTCCTTGCCGATCGCCGTCGGAGGCAGGGCGTGGGCGAGCTCCGGCACTTCGGCCAGGACATGCTGGACGAAGCTGTTCGAGTTCGGCCCGGGCCAGGCCGAGTAGGATCCGTAGGTGCTGTAGCTGTAGCTCTTCACCGCCTCGCGGATGCGTGGGATCAGGGCCTCGGCCTGCGAACCCCTGATCTCGGCCACCAGTTCGGGGACGTTGCCGAACCAGCGCCCGTCGGCCTCGCGATGGTTGACCCGCACCGGATTGCCCCAGCCGACCACGTCGAAGCGGGTATAGGCGCTGGCGCCCTTCTCCTTCACCACGACCCAGGAATGATGCGCGAAGATGCCGCGCCAGCGCCCGACGCGCGCGGCGAAGATGTGGATCGTGGCGTCGGGCTCGATCGCGGCCGCCGGCAGCAATTGCGCGCTCGACCAGTCGGCGCGGCGCCAGTCCGGCGCGAGCGGCTGCCATTGCCACCAGGCCGCATGGGTGGCGACGGGTAGCAGAAACAAGGCAGTGAACAGGATCAGGAATCGGCGGGCGAGGCGCATTGGCGCAGGATATGTGGGCGGATTGTTGCGCTGCAAGACGGGCGTACGGGGTAGCCCATCACGAAAAGGTGGTTGAGGCTTGCCGGCAAGCTGATAGCGTGCCGCCGGCTTGAGTGGAGGTTCACTCGCAGAGGAGGGGCAGATTGGGTGCATCGGGACGGGGGCTGAAGGGCCTCGCGACAGCCATGGCGCTTGGCTGGGCGCTGATCGCGGGAACGCCGGCAAACGCGCAGGACAAGCAGCTGCGCATCTTCAACTGGTCGGATTATGTCGATCCGGAGGTGCTCGACGCCTTCAAGAAGGAAACCGGCATCACGGTCGTCTACGACACCTTCGACCAGATGGAGACGGTCGAGACCAAGCTGCTCGCCGGCAAGACGGGATATGACCTGATCGTCGTCACCGCCTCGTTCCTGCCGCGCCATATCCCGCTCGGCCTCTATGCGCCGATCGACACCGCGAAGGTCCCGAACCTGAAGAACATCTGGCCCGAGATCCGGCAGCGCCTGGCCAAGTATGACCCTGGCAACAAGTTCGCCGTGAACTACATGTGGGGCACGACCGGGATCGGCTACAATACCGCCAAGGTCAAGGAGCGGCTCGGCCCCGACGCGGTCGTCGATTCCTGGAGCATCCTGTTCGATCCCGAGAAGCTGCAGAAGCTCTCGAATTGCGGCGTCCATGTCCTTGATGCCGTGGAAGAGATGTTCCCGGCGGCGCTGCGCTATCTCGGTCTCGATCCGGACTCCAAGAAGGAGGCCGACCTGAACAAGGCCGGCGAATTGCTGCGCAAGATGCGCCCGCATATCCAGAAGTTCCATTCGTCCGAATACATCAACGCGCTCGCCAACGGCGATATCTGCCTGGCGGTCGGCTATTCGGGCGACATCCTCCAGGCGAAGAAGCGGGCGGAAGAGGCCAAGAACAAGGTCGAGATCGCCTATTCGATCCCGAAGGAGGGCGCCCTGATGTGGTTCGATTCCTTCGTGATCCCGAAGGACGCGGGCAATCCCGACGCGGCGCTGAAATTCATCGACTTCGTCAACCGTCCGGAGATGGCGGCGAAGAACTCCGACTTCATCCAGTACGCCAACGGCAACATCGCCTCGAAGCCGCTGCTCTCGGCCGCGGTGCGCGACAATCCCGGCATCTATCCGCCGGACGATGTCATGGCGCGGCTCTATACGATCACGCCCTATGACCAGAAGAGCCAGAGGCTGGTCAACCGGCTCTGGACCCGCGTCAAGACCGGCAAATGACCATGCCCGGCGGTGCGTCGTCCGCGCCGGCCCGGGTGAAGCGCAGGGCTTCGCCCGGCAGCGTGCGCCGTGCCTTCCAACCCTGGAACGATCCCGCGGCCGAACCGCTGGTCGTCTTCAGGAATGTCAGCAAGCGCTTCGGCGCGGTGACGGCGGTCGACGATCTCTCGCTCGCGCTCTATCCGCGCGAGTTCTTCGCGCTGCTCGGCGCCTCGGGCTGCGGCAAGACCACGCTGATGCGCATGCTCGCCGGCTTCGAGCAGCCCGATGCGGGCGAGATCCTCCTCGACGGCGTCGACATCACCGCCGTGCCGCCGCATCGCCGGCCGGTCAATATGATGTTCCAGTCCTATGCGCTGTTCCCGCATCTCAGCGTCGGCGACAACATCGCCTATGGCCTCAGGCGGGAAGGGCTGCCGCGCGCCGAGATCGCCAGCCGGGTCCGGGAGATGCTGGCTCTGGTCAAGCTCGACGGGCTGGAGAGGCGCCGGCCCGACCAGCTCTCCGGCGGCCAGAGGCAGCGGGTCGCGCTCGCCCGCTCGCTCGCCAAGCGCCCGAAGCTGCTCTTGCTCGACGAGCCGATGGCGGCGCTCGACCGCAAGCTGCGCGAGGCGACGCAGTTCGAGCTGATGGACCTGCAGAGCGAGCTCGGCCTGACCTTCATGGTCGTCACCCATGACCAGGACGAGGCGATGACCATGGCCGACCGCATGGCGGTGATGAACCATGGCCGGCTGGTCCAGATCGGCCCGCCCGACGAGATCTACGAGGCGCCGGCGAGCCGCTACGTCGCCGAGTTCGTGGGGGACATCAACATCCTGGAGGGGCGCGTGGCCGGCGTGGCCGGCGAGATCGTCAGGGTTGAAACTGCCATGGCCGGCATCGTCGAGCTCGACGAGGAGGCGGCCTCTCTCGCTGCGGGAGAGGCGATTTGCGTCGGCCTGAGGCCGGAAAAGATCAGCCTGAGCCATGACGAGCCGGCCCAAGCGATCAACAAGGTCGCCGGGGAGATCTGGGATATCGGCTATCTCGGAGATTTCACCATGGTTCAGGTCATGGTGGGCGGCGATGACGGGCATCTCATCAAGGTCGCGCTCGCCAATCGCACGCGCCGGATCGAGCGCCCCTTCGCCTGGGAGGACAGGGTGTGGCTCTTCTGGGACGTCGAGGCCGGCATCGTGCTCCCGCCATGACGACGGCGACGGCTTCCATGCATCGGCTCGGGCGCCTCGTCGTGGCGGTGCCCTATCTCTGGCTGTTGCTGTTCTTCCTCGCGCCCTTCGCGATCGTGCTGCGCATGGCGCTCTCCGACGCGGCCATGGACCTGCCGCCCTATGCGCCGCATTTCGAAGGCTTTTCGCGGCTCGGAGAGTTCGTCGCGGCACTCGATCTCGAGAACTTCAAGCTGCTCGGCGACGACCCGCTCTATTGGCAAAGCTACCTCTATTCGCTGCGTATCGCCGCGCTGACGACCCTAGTCGCGCTCGCCATCGGCTATCCGTTGGCCTATGCGATGGCGGCCGCGCCCCGGCGCTGGCAAAACGTGTTGCTGGTGCTCGTCATCCTGCCGTTCTGGACCTCTTTCCTGATCCGGGTCTACGCCTGGATCGGCATCCTGCGCCCGGAGGGCCTGCTCGACGCGGTGCTGATTGCGCTCGGCCTGACGAGCGAGCCGCTGCGGCTGCTCAACACCGAGGGCGCCGTGCTGATCGGCATGGTCTATTCCTATTTGCCCTTCATGGTGCTGCCGCTCTTCGCGACCTTGCAGAAGCTCGATCGCTCGCTGCTCGAAGCCGCTGCCGACCTCGGGGCATCGTCGCTGACCGCCTTCGCCACGGTGACGCTGCCGCTGTCCCTGCCCGGCATCCTGGCCGGCTCGGCCCTGGTCTTCATTCCGGCCGTGGGCGAATTCGTCATCCCCGACCTGCTCGGCGGGCCGGACACCGTGATGATCGGCAAGGTGCTCTGGAACGAGTTCTTCTCCAACCGCGACTGGCCGCTCGCCTCGGCCGTCGCGGTCGTCCTGCTCGTCGTGCTGGTGGCGCCGCTGGCATTGCTGCAGCGGGCGCGGCTCGCGCGGGGAGGGGAAGCATGAAACGGCTCGGCCCCGGCCTGATCCTCGCGCTGATCCTCGGCTTCGCCTTCCTCTACCTGCCGATTCTCGCGCTCATCGCCTATTCCTTCAACGCCTCGCGGCTGGTGACTGTCTGGGGCGGGTTCTCGACGCATTGGTACGGCGCCCTGATGGCGAACGAGCCGCTGCTGGATGCGGCCTGGCTCAGCATCCGCCTGGCCTTCGTCTCGGCCACGGTCGCGACGGCGCTCGGGACGCTGGCCGCGCTGGCGCTCGCGCGCCACGGCGCCTTCCGTGGGCGCACGCTGTTCTCGGGCATGGTGCTGGCGCCGCTGGTCATGCCGGAGGTCATCACCGGCCTGTCGCTGCTGCTGCTCTTCGTCGCGGCCGATGTCGAGCGCGGCTTCTGGACCGTGACGATCGCCCACGCCACCTTCGGCCTCGGCTTTGCCTGCATCGTCGTGCAGGCGCGCCTGACGGGCTTCGACCGCTCGCTGGAGGAGGCTGCGCGCGATCTCGGCGCGACGCCGGTCGCCACCTTCTGGACCGTGACCTTGCCGCTGATCTGGCCGGCCGTGGCGGCAGCCTGGATGCTGTCCTTCACGCTCTCCCTCGACGATCTCGTCATCGCGAGCTTCACCACCGGGCCGGGCGCCACCACCTTGCCGATGCGGCTCTATTCGGCGGTCAGGCTGGGAGTCTCGCCGGAGATCAATGCGGCCTGCACGATCATGGTGGGTGCCGTCGCCGTCGTCGTGATCGCGGCCTCGCTGCTCCTCAAGCGCGACCGGCTGGCCGGCAATTGAACGGCTGGTGAACCGGCCCCTCAAGGGCCGTTCAGCCGGAACCTGCAAATCTCCGTGCCAGGCAAGGGGATCGCCCCTGCCGCGATATTGGATCAGGACCATGGCCCGCACATTCGCTTCCATCGGCATCGCCGCCCTCGTCATCGGCGCTGCTGCTCTGGGCGCTGCAAGCCTCTCCGGCCCGGCGGCCGCCTATGAGGGGCGCTGGGATCGGCAGCAGGAGCGCCCCGCCCATGGCTGGCGGCCGAGCCCTCCGATTGTCCACGGCTATTGGGGCGCGCGCTACTGGCGCCGTTACGGCGATGCCGAGCGGCGCCATGCCCGGCCGGATCACTATCAGGGCTACGGCTACGGCTGGCGCTGATGTCGCGCGGCGCCATCCCGTGACCGTGGCGACAGGCGCGGCTCGACGAGCCGCGCCTGTCCGCTATTCGGCGGCGCTGCGCTGGCTGTAGCCGAGCCGCTGGTTGAGCTCTTCCAGCAGCTTCTCGGCCGCATCGGCGATCACAGTGCCGGGCGGGAAGATCGCGCTCGCGCCGGCTTCGATCAGCGCCTCGAAATCCTGCGGCGGGATGACGCCGCCGACGACGATCATGATGTCGGGCCGGCCGGCCTTGGCGAGCGCGGCCTTGAGCTCCGGCACCAGCGTCAGATGCCCCGCCGCCAGCGACGAGACGCCGACGATATGGACGTCGTTCTCGACCGCCTGGCGCGCCGCTTCGTCCGGCGTCGCGAAGAGCGGGCCGATATCGACGTCGAAGCCGAGATCGGCGAAGGCCGAGGCGATCACCTTCTGACCGCGGTCATGGCCGTCCTGGCCCATCTTGGCGACGAGGATACGCGGGCGGCGCCCGTCCGCCTCCTCGAAGGCCTGACACATCATCTGCACGCGCGTGACGGCTGGGTTCATCTCGCCGACCTCTCGCTTGTAGACGCCCGAGATCGCCTTGATCTCGGCCCGGTGCCGCCCAAAAACCTGCTCCATCGCCATCGAGATCTCGCCGACCGTCGCCTTGGCGCGGGCGGCCTTGACCGCGAGATCGAGCAGGTTGGCGTCGCCTTTCGCGCCATTGGTGAGGGCGGTCAGCGCCGCTTGCGTCTCCGCCTCGTTGCGCTCCGCCTTGAGGCGGCGGAGCTTGTCGAGCTGCTGGGCGCGAACGGAAGCATTGTCGACCTTGAGCACGTCGATGGAAGCTTCGTTCTCCGGCTTGTAGAGGTTGACGCCGATGATCGCCTGCTGGTTGCCGTCAATGCGGGCCTGCGTCTTGGCGGCGGCCTCCTCGATGCGCAGCTTCGGGATGCCGGCTTCGATCGCCTTGGCCATGCCGCCGAGCGCTTCCACCTCCTGGATATGGGCCCAGGCCTTGGCTGCGAGCTCGGCGGTGAGCCGCTCGACATAACAGGAGCCGCCCCAGGGATCGATGATCCGCGTCGTGCCGCTCTCCTGCTGCAGCAGGATCTGGGTGTTGCGGGCGATGCGGGCCGAGAAATCGGTCGGCAGCGCCAGAGCCTCGTCGAGCGCGTTGGTGTGCAGCGACTGGGTATGGCCTTGAGTCGCCGCCATCGCCTCGATCATCGTGCGCGGCACGTTGTTGAAGACGTCCTGCGCCGTCAGCGACCAGCCGGAAGTCTGGCAATGGGTGCGCAAGGGCAGCGATTTCTCGTTCTCAGCGCCGAAATCCTTGACCAGCTTGGCCCAGATCAGGCGGGCCGCGCGCAGCTTCGCCACCTCCATGAAGAAGTTCATGCCGATGGCCCAGAAGAAGGAGAGCCGCGGCGCGAAGACGTCGACGCTTAGGCCCGCCTGCTGGCCGGCGCGGATATATTCGACGCCGTCGGCGAGCGTGTAGCCGAGCTCGAGGTCCTGCGTCGCGCCCGCCTCCTGCATGTGGTAGCCGGAGATCGAAATCGAGTTGAATTTCGGCATGTTGGCCGAGGTATAGGCGAAGATGTCGCCGATGATCCGCATCGATGGCCCGGGCGGATAAATATAGGTGTTGCGGACCATGAACTCCTTGAGGATGTCGTTCTGGATCGTCCCCGAGAGTTTCGCCTGCGGCACGCCCTGTTCTTCCGCCGCGACGATATAAAGCGCCAGCACCGGCAGCACTGCGCCGTTCATCGTCATCGACACGCTCATCTGGTCGAGCGGGATGCCGGAGAACAGCGTGCGCATGTCGTAGATCGAGTCGATCGCGACGCCGGCCATGCCGACATCGCCGCCGACGCGCGGATGGTCGCTGTCATAGCCGCGATGGGTGGCGAGGTCGAAGGCCACCGAGAGCCCCTTCTGGCCGGCGGCGAGATTGCGCCGATAGAAGGCGTTCGAATCCTCGGCCGTGGAGAAGCCGGCATATTGTCGGATCGTCCAGGGCTGGTTGACATACATGGTCGGGTAGGGGCCGCGCAGATAGGGCGGCAGCCCGGGCAGGCTGTCGACGAAAGGCAAACCCTCGCGGTCAGCGGCCGTATAGACCGGCTTGACCGGGATGCCTTCCGGCGTCAGCCAATCCTCGCCAGCCGGCAATGCTGCGGCAGAAGCTGCGTGGCCATCAGCAAAGGCCAGTTTCGTGAAATCCGGGATCGCGGTCATGGTTGCGCCTCCAGTTTCATGAGACGGGCTCGCCTCTTCGCCAGCGCGGCGGCAACTTTCGCGCGCCGGTCCGGCTTGTCTTTGCTGTCGCTCCAGCCTTCGCCGGGGAGGTCCACTCCCTCAAAGACGATCGCGAGCGCGACGACGACCAGCACGGCTGGTATCCAGAGCGTGTAGCGCCCGAGCCACCAGGCGGCAGCGGCTATCGCCAGGCAGGCCAGAAAGATCGCGGTCAGATCATAGCCGAACCAGTGCAGCTTTAGCGCGGCGAGGGTCAATAATGCGGCTGTCAGGGCGACCGCGACCGCCGAGCAGGCCAGCGCCTTCCGCCACAGGCGTCCGTCCATGTGCTCGAGCAGGGCGATCTCGCGTCTCAGGCGCTCTTCGCGGCGCGCACGCAGCGCCCGGCGCGTCGGATACGATTTGGCCGCCTGGTCGCTCATGCCTCGTCCCACCAATGGTGGAAATGATGCACCGGTCCGTGGCCATGGCCAACCGGAACCTGGTCGGCGGCCGCGATGGCAGCCGTGATATAGGTCTTCGCATGCCCGACCGCCTCGGGCAGATCGAGCCCCTTGGCGAGGCCGGCCGCGATCGCCGAGGAGAGCGTGCAGCCGGTGCCATGGGTGTTGCGGGTCTCGTAGCGCGGCGCGCTGAAGCGCTGGCGCGTGCCGCCCGAGAGCAGCAGCAGGTCGGTGCTGGTCTCGCCGCCGCCATGGCCGCCCTTGATCAGGACATTGGCCACGCCAAGCGCGGCGAGCTTGCCGGCCTGCTCGTCGATGGCCTCGTCGGTCTCGGCCATGCTGCTGCCGAGGAGCGCGGCGGCTTCCGGCAGGTTCGGCGTGATCAGCGTCACGAGCGGGAAGAGGTGCTTGCGTATCGCCGCGACCGCGTTGTCCGCAAGCAGGCGCGAACCCGAGGCTGCGACCATGACCGGGTCGAGCACGATATTGTGGGCCTCGTGCCGGATAAGGCCCGCCGCGACGGTTTCGATCAATTCGGCCGTGGCGAGCATTCCGATCTTCACGGCTGCGACCTCGAGGTCCGAGAAGACGGCGTCGATCTGCTGGGTGACGAAACCCGCCGGCACGGCATGAATGCCGCTGACGCCCGTGGTGTTCTGCGCCGTCAGCGCGACGATCACGCTGGCGCCATAGACCTGATGCGCCGCAAAGGTCTTGAGATCGGCCTGGATGCCGGCGCCGCCGCTCGAATCCGAGCCGGCGATGGTGAGGGCGATGGGCGTCACGATTCAGGTCCTCGCGTCACGCGGCTGTGGTCTCTGCAGAGACGATCTCCTGTGCCGTCTCCAGCGCGGCGATCACGTCGCATCCTGCAAAGATGAACGATGCCACTCCGGCATTGTTCAATGGACCTTCCAGTTCGCCCGGCTTGCCTGCGAGCCAGACGGTTGCCCCGGCCTTGCGCAGGGCTTGCGCTGCGGCGGCGCCCTCGGTCGCATAGCCGGCATCGGAGCCGCACAGGCAGGCCAGACGCGCTCCCGATGCCTGATAAGCCGCGACCAGGGCTGCGATATCGGTCGCGGCGCCCGCCGAGAAGCCGTCATGGCCCGGCGCGGCCAGGCCCCCGGCCTCGAACAGGTTGCGGGCGAAACCGGCCCGGGCGCTGAAATCGGCGATCGGGCCCAATGTCGCGAGAAAGACGAGAGGCCGTTCGCCGCGAGCTTTGGTCTGCGCATCGGCCTTGTCGCGCAACGCCTCGAAGGGTTCGGCAAGCCGGACCGATGGCAGCGGCTCGGCCTTCAGGCCCTGCTCGGGGGCCGTGGCGGCGTCGGCCCGCACCGCGCCGTTGGCGAGCCGGTCGATCAGCGCGCCCTGATCCAGCTCCGCCGCCGTCTTTGCCGGCATCGCTGGTTTCGCGCGCTTCACGGGCGTGACGTCGAGCACGCCGACTGGCGCCTCAGCGAGATGCGGAAACTCGCTCGTCCCCGTGATCGGCTCTCGGCGCGTCGAAATGGCCTTGGCACGAGCATCCCGTTGCCGCGCCAGGCCCTGCTGCACATGTCCGTTGGCGAGCGCGGCGATCATGCCGGGCAGGCCGTCGGCGGCTTCGCGTTCGAGGTCCTGCAGCTTGCTCCAGGCCTGCTCGCAAAGCGCCCGGGTCAGCGCCTCGAAGCCGCCCGCGCCCGCGGCGGGGTCGGCGACACGCCAGAGATTGGCCTCCTCGAGCAGCACGAGCTGGGTGTTGCGGGCGGTGCGGCGGGCGAAGGCATCGGGCAGGCCGAGCGCGGCGGTGAAGGGCAGCACCGTGAGCGAGTCCGCGCCGCCGACGCCGGCCGAGAAGGTCGCGACCGTCGCGCGCAGCAGATTGACCCAGGGGTCGCGCCTGGTCAGCGAGCGCCAGGCGGTCTCGGCGTTCAGCACCATCGGCTTCGGATCGAGCCCGCATGCCTGTTGCACGCGCTGCCAGAGCAGGCGCGCCGCACGGAATTTTGCGATCGTCATGAACTCGTCGGTGTCGGCGACGAGAGTGAAGGAGACCGCGTCGCGGGCCTGGTCCAGCGCCATGCCGCCGGCCTCGAGCGCCCGCAAATAGGCGATGGCCGTCGCCATGGCGGCGCCGAGTTCCTGCGCCTCGGTCGCCCCGGCCTCATGATAGGGCCGGGCATCCGCGGTGACGAACGGGCCTTTGAATCCTCGCGTCCGCAAGGCGTCGATGGTCCCGGCAAGGCGGCGGCCGATGTCCGGCCAGGAGGCTGCGAAGCGCCCCTCGCTGGCCAGCAGGCCGATGGGATCCATCCCGAAATCGATCGCGACGCCATCCGGCGCAAGGCCGCGCCGCTCGATGAGAGCGGCGACCATGAGGGCGTTGATCCGCCCGCCGGCGGCAGGGTCGAGGCGGAGCCGGATCAGGTCCAGCATCACCCCGTCCAGCGCGGCGTCGAGCGCGGCGACGTCATCGGCAATGAGGCCGTAGCCGCGCGCGGCCCGTGCCCCGGCGAAGCTCAGCACGAGCGAGTCGGCTCCGCCTTCCAGATCGGCAAGGGCGAGCGTCTGCGCCTCGGCAGGATCGGGATGATCGGCGCGCGCGCAGACATGCCAGCGGCCGGCCGCGGCGCGCGCCGGGCGGGCGGGTGGACTTGCAGCTGCGTAGAGCGGCTCGATCCGGATGCCGTCGGCGGTCTGGGCGACCAGGCGCTTCTCGAAATCGGCGCCCTTGAGCACCTTATCGACGGCGCTGCGCCATTGCTCGAGCGACGGGCTCGCAAAAGCCTCCATAAAGGGCAGGTCCGTTGCCGAAGCCGGATTGGTCACGCCGCGATGCTCCTCTTTGCGCCATTGTGCAATCGCGAAACGCTGATTGCCATGCGCACGGGCGCACCGCCATCCCTAGTTCGTCGTACAGGGCGTGCGCAAATGCGAACGCCGCCCGCGAGGGCGGCGTCAGGTCTCGTTGAGGCGGTCTCGGCTCAGACGAACTGGCCGAGCCCCGGAATCGCGCCGACGATCGCGCCCATCGTGTCCTCGCCGGCCTTCTCGCGGCCGACGGCGAACATTTCCTTCGAGACGCTCTGGATCTGGCCCATCGACAGGCCCGCGCCCATCAGCTGGCCGCCGAGCGCCATCACGCCGCCGCTTCCGCCCATCAAGCCGCCGACGGCGCCCATCAGCCCGCCCTTGGCGCCGCTCTCGCTGTTCGCGAGCTCCTGGGCGCCGGGCAGGGAGGTCATCAACTGGCCGATCTCGGCCGGAGGGCCTTCCTTTTGCAGAAAGGCGAGGATGATGCCGATCGCCTTGCGGGCGAGGCCTTCATCGAGGCCGGAGGCCGCGACGATGCGGGAGATCAGTTCATCCATGGATATATCCTCTTGAAAGATCGGCGCGCGCCGTCCGGAGATAGTTTACATATTTACGATCTGAATCAAACCGCGATCAGGCTTCCTCCGGCGGCGCGGTTTGGCTACACCCTTCAACCTGACAGTCGGATTACAGCAGAGGCGACCTCATGGCGGATGATGGCACGATCCTGATCGGCAAGAGCGCAAAGCCGGAAGAACTCCTGCTCAAATTCGCCAACCGGCACGGCCTGATCACCGGCGCGACAGGCACCGGCAAGACCGTGACCCTGCAGGTGTTGGCGGAAGGTTTTGCCCGCCACGGTGTTCCGGTCTTCGCCGCCGACATCAAAGGCGATCTTTCGGGCGTCGCCGCGCCAGGCGATTCGAAGCCGCCCTTCGTCAAACGCGCCAAGGAGCTCGGCATCCCCTACGAGCCCGACCAGTTCACCACCGTGTTCTGGGATGTGTTCGGCGAGCAGGGCCATCCGGTGCGCGCCACCATCTCGGAAATGGGTCCGCTGCTGCTGTCGCGCCTGCTCGATCTCAACGACACGCAGGAGGGCGTGCTCAACATTGCCTTCCGCGTTGCCGACGAGCAGAAGCTGCTTCTGCTCGATCTCAAGGATCTGCGTGCGATCCTCACCTTCGTCGCCGAGAACGCATCGACGCTGACGAGGCAGTACGGCAACGTCTCCGCCCTGTCGGTCGGCGCCATCCAGCGCCAGCTGCTCGTGCTGGAGAACCAGAAGGGCGAGCTGTTCTTCGGCGAGCCGGCGCTCGACATCAACGACCTGATGCGGACCGACAGCGACGGGCGCGGCATCATCAACATGCTGGCCGCCGACAAGCTGATGGCCAATCCGCGGCTCTACGCCACCTTCCTGCTCTGGCTGCTCTCGGAGCTGTTCGAGCAGCTTCCCGAAGTCGGTGATCTCGACAAGCCCAAGCTCGTGTTCTTCTTCGACGAGGCGCATCTGCTCTTCAACGGGGCGCCCAAGGTGCTGCTGACGGCGGTCGAACAGGTCGTCAGGCTGATCCGCTCCAAGGGCGTCGGCGTTTATTTCGTGACGCAGAACCCGCTCGACATCCCCGACACCGTGCTGGCCCAGCTCGGCAACCGCGTCCAGCATGCGCTGCGCGCCTTCACCCCGCGCGACCAGAAGGCGGTGAGGGCCGCCGCCGAGACTTTCCGCCAGAACCCGAAGTTCAAGACCGAAGATGCGATCACCCAGCTCGCCGTCGGCGAAGCCCTGACCTCGACGCTCGAAGGCAAGGGCACGCCGACCATGGTCGAGCGCACCCTGATCGCGCCGCCGATGGCGCAGGTCGGCCCGGTCTCGCAGCAGGTGCGCCAGGCGGCGATGGCGAGCTCCGGATTCAAGGGCAAATACGACACGATGGTCGATCGCGACTCGGCCTATGAGGAGCTGATGAAGCGCAAGGGCCTGAATGCCGACGGCTCGCCGGTCGAAGCCTCGGCCGAGGGTGGCGGCGGCATCATGGACACGATCGGCGGGTGGCTCGGCAACGCGAACGGCGGCGAGCGGCCCAAGACCGGCCCCGGCAGCCGCGGCGGGCGCATGCCGCAAAGCATGACCGAGAAGATCATCACCTCGGCGGCGCGCTCGGCCGCATCCTCGGTCGGCCGCCAGATCGGCTCGGCGATCCTGCGCGGCGTGCTCGGCTCGATCACCGGCGGGCGCCGCTAGCCGGCGACGCGGGGCGGCCATGCCGCCGCCCCTCTGACGCGTGCCGCCGGGCGCGTCATGATGACGCCATCCAAATCCGCTCCTGTCCGAACCTGCTGCTGAGATCGCGCCATGTCCAAGCTGCCCGCCATCCTCTCCCGCCTCGACGCAGACCTCGACGCTTCCCTGGCGCGTCTGTCGTCCTGGCTGGAGATTCCGTCGATCGGAACCGACCCGGCTTACAACGACGAGACGCGTCGCGCTGCGGACTGGCTGCGGGCGGATCTCGAATCGCTCGGCTTCAAGGCTGCGCTGCGCGAGACGCCCGGCCATCCGATCGTCGTCGCCCATCGCCCCAAGCCCGGCGCTCCGCATGTGCTGTTCTACGGCCATTACGACGTGCAGCCGGTCGACCCGCTGAACCTCTGGGAGACCGACCCGTTCAAGCCGACGGTCAAGGAGATCGAGCCCGGCCGCAAGGTCATCACCGGGCGCGGCGCCTGCGACGACAAGGGCCAGGTGATGACCTTCGTCGAGGCCCTGCGCGCGACGCTTGCCGAGACTGGCGAGTTGCCGCTCGGCATCACGATCCTGGTCGAAGGCGAGGAGGAATCCGGCTCCGCCAACCTGCCGGCCTTCGTCAAGGCCAATGCGGAGGAGCTGAAGGCGGACTTCGCGCTGATCTGCGACACCGGCATGTGGGACCGGCAGACGCCTGCGATCACGGCTTCGCTGCGCGGCATGGTCTATCAGGAACTCACGATCACCTGCGCTGATCGCGACCTGCATTCCGGCCTGTTCGGCGGCGCGGCGGCGAACCCGATCCACGTCCTGTCCGGCATCGTCGCGGCCCTGCATGACGAGACCGGGCGAGTGACGATCCCCGGCTTCTACGATGGCGTCTCGGAGCCGACGGCCGAGCAGAAGGCCGATTGGAAGGCGTTGAACCTGACGGAGGCGGAGTTCCTCGGCCAGATCGGCCTGAAGCACTCGATTGGCGAGAGGGGGCGGATGCTGATCGAGCAGATCCAGTCGCGCCCGACCTGCGACGTCAATGGCCTCTGGGGCGGCTATATCGGCGAGGGCACCAAGACGGTGATCGCCTCCAAGGCCTCGGCCAAGGTCTCGTTCCGCCTCGTCGGCGAACAGGATCCCCAGAAGATCGCGGCCGCCTTCCAGGCCTTCGTGCGCGAGCGCCTGCCGGCGGATGCGACGGTGGAGTTCATTGCGCATGGCGCCTCTCCCGCGATCGCCGTGCCCGTCGATTCGCCGGCGCTGCTGAAAGCGCAGGCCGCGCTGACCGAGGAGTGGGGCCGCAAGGCGGTGACCATCGGTTCGGGCGGCTCGATTCCCGTCGCCGGGGATTTCAAGCGCAGCCTCGGCATGGACACGCTGCTCGTCGGCTTCGGGCTCGACGACGACAGGGTGCATTCGCCGAACGAGAAATACGATCTCTCGTCCTTTCATAAGGGCCAGCGTTCCTGGGCCCGCATCCTGCAGGCGCTCAGCGCATGAAATCGGTTTGCATCTTCTGCGGCTCCAACCCCGGCAATGACGAGGTCTACGCGAGCGGCGCACGTCTGATGGGCGCCGAGATCGCCCGTCGCGGGCTCGTTCTGGTCTATGGCGGCGGCGCGGTCGGACTGATGGGTATCGTCGCCAATGCCGCTCTCGAGGCCGGCGGCGAGGTGCACGGCATCATCCCGCGCGCCCTGCGCGAGAAGGAGATCGGCCATAACGGGCTGACCCGGCTCGAGGTCGTCGACACCATGCATACCCGCAAGGCCCGAATGGCCGAGCTGTCGGACGGCTTCATCGCCATGCCGGGCGGCATCGGCACCTTCGAGGAGATTTTCGAGGTCTGGACCTGGGGCCAGCTCGGTATCCACACCAAGCCGCTCGGCTTCTTCAACATCGCCGGCTTCTACGATCCGCTCGCGGCCTTCCTCGACAATACCGTCGAGGCCGGTTTCCTGAAGCAGAACCATCGCGCCATGGCGATGACCGACACCGAGCCGGCGACGCTGCTCGACCGGATGGAGCAATATGTGCCCTCCGCGACCTTCAAATGGGTGGAGAAGGAGGAGGTCTAGCCTATCCCCGCCACACGCCCCCAGGTTGTAGGAATATTATCTTGACATCGTGACGCTGATCGGGTAGAGATCAGGAACGCTCACGAATTGTGACCTGAACCGAAGCCGCCGCGCTGTCCAGCCGGCGGCTTTCGCGTTTTCGGTCGAGCCGAAGGCCAACGATGATTGACATGACCGATGACGACGGGCCGGCTGGGCCGGCGCCGAAAGCGGTGCGCGCGGTGGGCCGCAAGCAGATGATCGGCAAACTCTGGCGGGCCGCGAAGCTCCAGCTCGAGACCCACGAGGCGCATCTCGCCGAGCTGCCGGCCGGCCAGGCGGCGAGCGAGGCGGACGCCAAGACGCTTGCCACACTGGCCCGCACCATTCGCGAGCTGCTGGCGCTCGATGCCGCTGCGGCGGGGAGGGGAGGCAAGCCCGACCATGACCTTTCCCCTGCCGACGGATTGCGCCGGCTCGACGAGCTGCGGCGCGAGCTGGCACGACGCATGGAACGCCTTATCGCGGAAGAGACAGGCGGAACTGTTCCTGAAGCTGCTGCCGACCCTGACGCCGGAGCTGGCTGAGCTCGCGAGCCTCGAGTGGACCTATTGGGGACGTCCCGACCAGAAGGCGCGCTGCCTGCCGCCCTGGTGGACATGGCTCGTCCTGGGCGGACGCGGCTCAGGCAAGACGCGGACCGGAGCGGAATGGGTCCGGGGCATGGCTTTGGGCCTTGCTCCGATCGCCGCCGCGCCCGTCGGACGCATCGCGCTCGTCGGCGAGACGCAGGCGCAGGTGCGCGACGTGATGATCGAGGGCGTCTCCGGCCTGATGGAGATCCATCATCCCTGGGAGAAGCCGATCTGGTCGCCGTCCCGGCGCCGGCTCGAATGGGGCAATGGCGCGATCGCGCAGGTGTACACGGCCGAAGATCCGGAAGGGTTGCGCGGGCCGCAATTCGGCGCCGCCTGGCTGGACGAACTGGCGAAATGGCCGAACCTTCAGGAGACCTGGGACATGCTGCAACTCGGATTGCGCCTCGGCGACCGACCGCGCCAGGTCGTGACGACCACGCCGCGCCCGCTGCCCCTGATCAAGCGGTTGCTGGACGATCCCCGCGTCGCCATCAGCCGCGCCGCGACGGGCACCAACCGCTTCAACCTCGCGAAGGATTTCGTCGACAGCATCACCAGGGCCTATGGCGGCACCCGCCTTGGCCGGCAGGAACTGGAAGGCGAGATCGTCGAGGAGAGCGCCGACGCGCTCTGGACGCGGGACCTGATCGAGGCGAGCCGTGAGACGGCGGCGCCGGGGCTGACGCGGATCGTCGTGGCGGTCGACCCGCCGGCCTCGTCATCGCAGCGAGCCGATTCCTGCGGGCTGATCGCCGCCGGCATCGATCGGGACGGCATCGGTCATGTCCTGGAGGACGGTACGATCGCCGGGGCTCGGCCGCATGAATGGGCGGCGAAGGCGGTCGCGCTCTACCGGCGTCACGAGGCCGATGCGCTCGTCGTCGAGGTCAACCAGGGCGGCGAGATGGCGACGAGCGTGATCCGCGAGGTCGATGGCTCGGTGCCGGTCACGGCGGTGCGGGCGACGCGCGGCAAATATCTGCGGGCCGAGCCGGTGGCGGCGCTCTATGCGCAGGGGCGCGTGCGCCATGCCGGCCGCTTTCCGGCCCTCGAGGACGAGATGTGCGACTTCGGACCCGGCGGGTTGAGCTCGGGCCGCTCGCCCGACCGGCTCGACGCGCTGGTCTGGGCGCTGACGCATCTGATGCTCGCGCCGCGCGGACGGCCGCGCGTCCGGGAGATCTAGCCGCGCGGAAGCGCGGGCGAATTCAACGCCTCAACAGCGAGACCTCCATGCTCAATTTCCTTCGCAACCTGCGCGGCCTGGCCGCGCCGGACCAGAAGCGCTCGCGCGTCGGGCCGCTGATCGCATTGCATGAGACGGGGCGGCCGGTCTGGACGCCACGCGACTATACGGCGCTGGCGCGCGAAGGGTACGAGCGCAATCCGGTGGTGCATCGTTGCGTCCGGCTGATCGCCGAAGCGGCCGCGCAGACACCGCTCGTGGCCAAGGTCGGCGAGCGGGAGAGACCTGACCATCCGGTCCTGGGGCTGATCGAACGTCCCAACCCGCGCCAGGGCGGCATCGCCTTTCGCGAGACGTTGTACGGCCATCTGCTCGTCGCCGGGAACGCCTATGTCGAAGCGGCCAGCATCGGCAGCGAGCCGCGCGAGCTCTATGCGCTGCGGCCGGACCGGATGCGGGTCGTCCCCGGCCGCGACGGTTGGCCCGAGGCCTATGACTATACGGTCGGCGGCGACACCATGCGCTTCCGCCAGGACGAGGCGGCCCTGCCGCCGATCCTGCACCTGACGCTGTTCCATCCGGCCGATGATCATTACGGCCTCTCGCCGATCGAGGCCGGCGCCTGCTCGCTCGATATCCACAACGCCGCCAGCGCCTGGCACAAGGCGCTGCTCGACAATGCGGCGCGGCCGTCAGGCGCGTTGGTCTATGACGGGCCTGACGGCGCGACGCTGACAGAGGTTCAGTTCGAGCGCTTGAAGCAGGAGCTCGAAGACAGCTTCCAGGGCGCCCGCAATGCCGGCCGCCCGCTCCTGCTCGAAGGCGGACTGGACTGGAAGCCGCTGTCGCTGACGCCGACGGAACTCGATTTCGTCGCGGCCAAGGGCGTCGCGGCGCGCGAGATCGCGCTCGCTTTCGGCGTGCCGCCTTTGCTGCTCGGCCTACCGGGCGACAACACCCACGCGAACTTCGCCGAGGCCAACCGGGCCTTCTGGCGCCAGACCGCGATCCCGCTCGTCCGGCGCACGGCGCAGTCGCTGGCGCAATGGCTCGGGCCGCCCTTTGGCGGCGACCTGACGCTGGAGCCGGATCTCGATGCGATCGAGGCGCTCGCGGAGGAGCGCGAATCGCTCTGGCGGCGGCTCAGCGCCGCGCCGTTCCTCAGCACGGACGAGAAGCGCGAAGCGGTCGGCTACGGCCGCGGCGAGGCTTCAACCACGGAGGCGGAGTCATGAATGCATTCGAACAGGTCGTCGCGGCCATCGTCGGCCGCGGCGATGTCGGTCATCTCGGGCTCCTGCTCTGGGCAGGCTGCGCCTCGGCCTTCGCCTTCTTCGCGCTGCGCGAGCTCACGGCCGCCAACAAGCGCTTCGACGATTTCGTTCGCGAGCTCAATCGCTTCAACAGCCGCAATGAGGGAGACGGCGCATGACCAGGTCGGGTGAAAAGCAGCCTTCGCAATCCGCCTCGCCAGGGTCCGGGCCGGGCCAGCCTCCCAATCCTGGTCGCACCGGCTTCGCCACCACCGACACGTTCGGGCGCTTCATCCGCAATCTTGCCCGGCTCGAGGGCCTTCCGCGCGCCCAACGCCAGAAAGGTGGGGAGGGCGGCCGATGAGAACGGCGCCTTGGGTGGGCTCGATGGCGCGCGACATGCCTTTCGCCAGCGAATCCAAGTTCCTGGCGCTGCCGCCGACGCGCATTCGCGCCGACGGTACCTTCGAAGGCTATGCGAGCCTGTTCCACATCGCCGATCTCGGCAAGGACGTGGTCGAGCCGGGAGCCTTCCGGGAAAGCCTCGTTCGGCGCGGCGCCGCGGGCATCAAGCTGCTCTGGCAGCACGATCCGGCGGAGCCGATCGGGCGCTGGCTCTCGCTCTACGAGGATTCGCGCGGGCTCTTCGTCCGCGGCCAGCTCTCGCTCGCCGTCACCCGTGCCCGCGAGATCCACGCCCTGATGCGCGAAGGCGCGGTCGATGGACTGTCCATCGGCTTTCGGTCCGAGAAGGCGCGCACCGAGCCGCGGTCCGGCCTGCGCCGGCTGGAAAGGGTCGATCTCTGGGAAATCTCGATCGTCACCTTCCCGATGCTGCCCCAGGCGCGCGTCTCCGCCGTCAAGGCCATGCCGCGCGCAGCTTCTGCCGCACGTCCTTGAAACCGCTTCACCCCCAATCGCTTCACCCCCGAGGAGAAACCATGACCGCTTTGCATCAAGCTCCTGAAACCAAGGCCGCGGGCGTCGATCTGGCTCTGGCCCTGGACGACGTTCGCTACGCCTTCGAGAGCTATCGCGCGACCAACGACCAGCGCCTGGCCGAGGTCGAATCCCGCGCCGGCGCCGATCCGCTCACCGAGGAGAAGCTGGCGCGCATCGATGCCGCGCTGGACGAGTCCCGGCGCCGGATGGACCGGGTCGTGCTCGACCGGAGCCGGCCCGCCCTCGGGCAGGACGAGGCGCGCGACCCGCTGGTCCACGAACACAAGGCCGCCTTCGCGTCCTATATCCGCAGCGGCGAGGTCGGCGGCCTGAAGCGCCTCGAAGGCAAGGCGCTCTCGGCCGGTTCGGGTCCCGATGGCGGCTATCTCGCTCCCTCGACGGTCGAGGGCGAGATCCTGCGCCGTCTCGCCGCCGTCTCGCCGATCCGCGCGCTGGCCACGGTGCGCACGATCTCGTCCGGTACCTACAAGAAGGCGTTCTCGACCACCGGGCCGGCATCGGGCTGGGTCGCGGAGGCCGCGGCGCGGCCGCAGACCGGCTCGCCGACGCTCGCCGAGCTCAGCTTCCCGGCGATGGAGCTCTACGCCATGCCGGCGGCGACGCAGACCCTGCTCGACGATGCGATCGTCAATATCGACCAGTGGATCGCCGAGGAGGTCGAGAGCGCCTTCGCCGAGCAGGAGGGGGCGGCTTTCGTCAATGGCGACGGCGTCGACAAACCCAAGGGCTTCCTCGCCTATCCGACCGTCGCCGACGCGAGCTGGAGCTGGGGCAATATCGGCGTGCTCAACACGGGCGTCGCCGGCGCCTTCGCAGCCTCGAACCCGGGCGACGTCCTGGTCGATCTCGTCTACGCGCTGAAGGCGGGATACCGCCAGAACGCCAGCTTCGTGATGAATCGCAAGACCCAGGGCGTCATCCGCAAGTTCAAGGACGCGAATGGCAACTATCTCTGGCAACCCCCGGCCTCGGCCGGTGCGCCGGCGACGCTGCTCGGCTTCCCGCTGGTCGAGGCGGAGGACATGCCGAACCTCGCCAACAATGCGATCTCGGTCGCGTTCGGCGATTTCCGCCGCGGCTATCTCGTCGTCGATCGCGCCGGGGTCCGCATCCTGCGCGATCCCTATTCGGCCAAGCCCTATGTGCTGTTCTATACGACCAAGCGCGTGGGCGGCGGCGTGCAGGATTTCGCCGCGATCAAGGGCCTGAAATTCGCGGTCTGAGCCGGCTGGCCTAGCGGCTGAACCACCAGCTGTAACTGGCGCGCGGCGGGACGGGAGCGCCCTGCCGCGGGTCGCCGAGGCCGAGCAGCCGGCCGCTCGCCTCGGTGATCCAGGCGCGGTGCTCGCCGATCGGCGTGATCGCGGTGAAGCCGCCGCAGATGCGCCGGACCCGTGAATTCAACGGCCCGCTCGACCAGCTCACGATTCCGACGAGATCGCGCGACGAGGCCGGGCCGCGCAGCACGGGGCCGCCGGAATCGCCGCGGCAGGCGCCGGCGCCCGGCGCCTCGCCCATGGCCTGCGTATCGACGGCGACCTTGACGGTATTGGAGGTCGTATAGTTCCCGGCATTGACCAGCCGGGCTTCGCGCAGGCGCCGCGCGGTGCCCTTGTTGTTCTCCACCGACAGGCCGAAGCCCGCCATCGTCACGGTCTCGCCCTGTGAGAGTCCGCTGCCGAGCGACAGCGGCTCGATATCCGCGGGCAGCGGCCTGGAGAGACGCAGGACGGCGAGGTCGGTCCCAGGCTGGGTGCGCGGGGTCGTTCCCGGCACGAAGCTCGGATGCGGCAGGACCGAGATGACGGGATGGGTGCGGCTGCGGAAGCGCGTGTCGAGGCTGACGACCCTGACCGCGCCGCCGCCCATCAGGCAATGCGCGGCGGTGAGCACGAGCTCCGGCGCGATCGCGGCTCCGGAGCAGAGTTCGCCGCGGCTGGTCTCGACCCGCAGGGTCCAGGCCCTGGGGCCGTCGACGCCGCGCGAGACCGTGCCGCCGACCACTGCCGCGGCGGGCGAGGCGGCACTGAGCGTGGCGGTCAGGGCGAGGATGAGAGCACGAGATGTCATTGAGCGACCGCCGTTTCGACTGCGCCACACTCTATGGTCTGCACGGCGGCAGTCCAGTCTTTCGATCAGCGACCTGTTGTCCATGAGGCGCTTTCGCCCCATTGCGACAGGGTCCGATCGATCCATCCGCGCTGGGGCGCGACGAGGACGCCCTGGCTCAGCCGGCCGCAGCGCATCCCCTTCGGTCCTGTCGACCAGCTGGTCACCGCGACCACGCCGTTGCCGCCATGCAGGATCGGACCGCCCGAATCGCCCTGGCAGGCGCCGGCGCCGGGCCGGTTGGAGGCGGCTGCCGGGTCGGACGCCCAGATCAGGATCTTGCCCGGGCCATAAGGCTCGACGGCCGTCAGCGTGACCGAGCGATAGGTGCCGGTCGTGCGCGCCTCGCCTTCGCGTGAGACGCCGTAGCCGGCGAGGGTGACCTCGGCGCCGGCGCGCGGCAGCGCCCCATCGACGAGCGCGGCCGGAGAAAACCGTGCGGGCAGCGGCGAGGAGAGCCGCAGCAGCGCCAGATCGACCGACCGGCGGCGCGTGCTGATCGCCTTGGCGTCGAATTCGGGATGGAAGGAGACCGTGGCGGGCGGAAGCAGGATCGGTTCGCCGCTGCCATCCTTCCAATGGATCCGCAAGTCGACGCCGCCCTCGGTGCAATGCGCCGCGGTCAGGATCGCTTTCGGCGACAGGACGATACCGGTGCAGACACCGCCGCGCGCGTTCAGGACCATCAGTGTCGAGGCGGCGGAGGGCCCGCCGTCGCGCCCACCCAACACGGCCGAAGCCGGCGTCGTCGCCAGAATCGCGGCGAGTGCCAATCCGCCCAAGCCAAACGCGTGACCGACCTTCATCGAGCTTCCTCTCCTCGCGAGAGGGGTTCGATAGCGCGTCGGCCCGCACAAATGAACCCGCAATCGGAGCGACCATGACGCCACTCGCCCTGACGCCTCCCGCCATCGAGCCGGTTTCGCTGGCCGAGGCCAAACTCTTTCTGCGGCTCGATGCGGCCGACGAAGACGAGTTGCTCGGCACGCTGATCACCGCCTCGCGACTGATGATCGAAGCCGCCGCCGGCCGCATGCTGATCGACCAGACCTGGCGGATCGTGCTCGACCGCTGGCCCGAGAGCGGCGTGATTCGCTTGCCGCTCTCGCCTGTCAGCGCGATTGTCGCCGCCCGTGTCTTCGATGCGCTCGGCACGCCCCAGCCGGTCGAGGCGGGGCGCCTCGTGCTCGAGACCCGCTGCGATCCGCCGGTGATCCGGATCGCGGGAGAGCTGCCCGAAATCGGCAGGGCGCGCAGCGCGATCGAGATCGATGTCGTCGCCGGTTACGGGCCGACCGCGGCAGCGGTGCCGGCGCCGCTGCGGCAGGCCGTGCTGCGGCTCACCACGCGCTGGTTCGAGCAGCGCGGCGACGTCGTCGGGCGCGACGCGGCGGCTTTGCCCGCCGAGATCGCGGCTCTGGTCGCGCCCTATCGCCGCGCGAGGCTGTGACCATGTCGCCGATACAGCAGGACAAGGCTCCGGTCGGCGCCTTGCGCCGCCGGCTCGTTCTCGAGACACCGGTGGCGACGCCGGATGGGGTCGGCGGCTCAGTCCGGAGTTTCTCGCCCGTCGGCGCGCTCTGGGGCGCCGTCGAGTGGTTGTCCGGCGACGAGCGCTGGCGCGCCGGGCGGCCCGAGCAGGTCGCGACGCATCGCATCACGCTGCGCTGGCGCGCCGGCATCGACGCCAGCCAGCGCCTGCGCGACGGCGACCGCATCTTCGAGATCCGCGCCGTCGCGGACCCCGACGGGGATCGCCGCCGCCTGGTTTGCCTGGTCGAGGAGACGGGACCATGAGCAGCGCCATTCTCGCTCTCCGGGCGGCGATCCAGGCGCGCCTTGCCGCCGATGCCCCTTTGACCGGACTGATCGGCCCCGGCCGCGTGCATGACGAGGCGCCGCGGGCAGCGAAGGGCGTCTATGTCGTGCATGGCGACGTCGATGCTCGCGATTGGTCGACCGGTAGCGACAGCGGCTGCGAGCAGGAGGTGACGCTCGTGGTCTGGGCCGGCGAAAGCGGCTCCTCGAGGCTCGCCCTCGAAGCCGCCGCCGCCATCGTCGAGTCGCTCGACCACGCGCCGCTCGCGTTGAGCGGGCACAGCCTGGTCAACCTGACCTGGCAGTCGACCGAGTTGGCGCGGGACGCCAGGACGGGGCTCGCCTTCGTGACCGCCCGCTTCCGCGCCGTGACCGAAACCCACTGACAGCTCGAACAGGAGAGGCCGATGTCGGCACAGAAAGGCAAGGATCTGCTGCTCAAGGCAGCGGATGCGGGCGGGGCCTTCGTCACCGTCGCGGGCCTGCGCGCCCGTCAGATCGCGTTCAATGCCGAAAGCGTCGACGTGACTCATTCGGAATCCGCCGGGCGCTGGCGCGAACTCCTGGCCGGTGCCGGCATGAGGCGTGCCAGCATCAGCGGCGCGGGCATCTTCAAGGACGAAGCCTCCGACGCGCTGGTGCGCCAGATCTTCTTCGACGGCGCGATCCGCAATTGGCAGGTGATCGTTCCGGATTTCGGCACGATCACGGGCGCCTTCCAGCTTTCGAGCCTGGAATATCGCGGCGACCACGCCGGCGAGGTCACCTTCGATCTCTCGCTCGAATCGGCCGGCCAGCTCACCTTCATCCAGTTGTGAGGACGCACGCATGATCAACCGACACAGGGGCGAAACGGCCCTGATGGTCGCAGGCGAGGCGTTGCCGATGCGGCTGACGCTGGGCGCGCTCGCCGAACTCGAGGACGCCTTCGCCGTCGACAGCCTGCCCGCGCTCGGCGAGCGTTTCACGGGCGGCAAGCTCTCGGCCCGCGATGTGACGCGGATCTTGATGGCGGGTCTGCGCGGAGCCGGCGGCGGCTTCACCGAGCAGCAGGTCGCGGCATTCGCCTTCGATGGCGGGCTGAACGGCGCGATCGCGGCGGCGATCCGGCTGCTCGATGCGACCTTTGGCACGCCGCCCGAGGAGGAGGCGCGATCGCCGCGCCCTCAGTCGCCGCCGGCGACCTGAGCGCGCCGGCGGCCGTTCCATTTCCGTGGCGCGAGGTCATGGCCTTCGGCCTCGGCCGGCTCGGCTGGGCGCCGCAGCAATTCTGGTCGGCGACGCCGCAGGAGATCGCGGCCGCCCTGAGCTTTCACGCGGGCGCCGTGTCCGTGGGCGCGCCCGACCGCGATGCGCTGACAAGCCTGATGGCGGCGCATCCGGACCTGCGAGCCGATGCACCGGCGACGCCGCTCGATCCTGAGGAGACGACATGCTCGACGACGATCAGAACCTGACGGGAAGGCTCTCGGATCTGCGCTCGCTCACAAACCTGACGCGTGACCTCAGTCGTTCGTCGGATGCTTTCGGGCGGTCCATCACCAATGCCTTCGCCAAGGGCATCATCGAGGGCAAGCGTTTCGAGGATGTGTTGCGCAGCGTCGGCAAGTCGATGACCGAGAGCCTGCTCAAGAGCGCGCTGAAACCGCTGCAGAGCGGGCTGTCCAGCCTGCTCAGCACCGGGCTCAAGAGCCTGATCGGACTGTTCACCGGCACCGGCTTCGGCTCGCTCGGCCCGAGCCTGCCTGTCCTGCCCTTCGCCGATGGCGGAGTGATCGCCGCCCCGGCCTATTTTCCGCTCGGACGCGGCCTTGGGCTGATGGGCGAGCAGGGCGCCGAGGCGATCCTGCCGCTCTCGCGCGGCCCGGACGGCAAGCTCGGCGTTCGCGCGGGCGGCGAAGGGCGCAGGCCGCTCAGCGTCACCGTCCAGGTGACGACGCCCGATGCCGACAGCTTCCGCCGCTCCGAGGCACAGGTTGCCGCCGCCATCGCCCGCGCGGTGTCCCGCGGGAGCCGTGCGCTCTGAACGCCTCGGCCCGAGCCTTCTTCCTGCGCGCAGAGGACGCAACGCATGAGCGATTTCCATGAGGTGCGGTTCCCGCTCGATATCGCGCGTGGCGCGCGCGGTGGGCCGGAGCGGCTGACGCAGATCGTCGCGCTCGCTTCGGGGCGGGAGGTGCGCAACAGCCGCTGGGCCCATTCCCGACGCCGCTACGATGCAGGCGTCGGCGTGCGCAGCCTCGATGCGCTCGCGGCGATCATCACGTTCTTCGAGGAGCGTCGCGGCCGGCTCTACGGCTTTCGCTGGCGCGACCAGCTCGACTGGAAGAGCTGCCCGTCTTCGCTGGAGCCCTCGGCCACTGACCAGGTCATCGGGATCGGCGACGGCGCCACCACCGTATTCCAGCTTTGCAAGGACTACGGCACGGGCCTCACGGCCTATCGCCGTCCCATCGTGAAGCCCTGGCCAGGCTCCGTGCTCGTTGCCGTCAACGGTGCGCTTCAGGCGCAGCCACAGGACGTGTCCTGCAATATCGCGACGGGCCTCGTGACCTTCGCGCCCGGCAAGACCCCGCCGCCCGGCAGCAGCATCACCGCCGGCTTCGCCTTCGACGTCCCCGTCCGCTTCGACATCGACATGATCGAAGTCGATCTCTCGGCCTTCGAGGCCGGTGAGATCCCGAGGATTCCGATCGTCGAGATCAAGCTCTGAGGCCTCGCCCATGCGTGACGTTCCTGCTGCGCTCGCCGCTCATTTCGCCAGCGGCGCGACGACGCTTTGCCGTTGCTGGAGCCTGACCCGGAACGATGGGTTGGTGCTCGGCTTCACCGACCATGACCGCGATCTCGCCTTTGACGGGATCAGCTTCGCCTCGACCGTCGCGTTTGAGACGGCCGAGACCGCAGCGGAGCTCGGTTTCGCGATTGGCGGTGGCGAGGTGTCAGGCGCCTTCGCCGCCATCGGGTTGAACGAGGCCGATCTGACCCGGGGCCTGTATGACGACGCGCGCGTCTCGATCTGGCTGGTGAACTGGGCGGACCCGAGCCAGCGCCTGTTGCTGGAAACCGGCTTCGTCGGCGAGATCCGGCGCAGCGACCTCGCCTTCACGGCCGAGGTGAGGGGGCTCGCCAAGGCCTTCGACGAGGAGCGCGGCCGGCTTTATACGCGCGCCTGCTCGGCCGATCTCGGCGATGCCCGCTGCGGCGTCGCGGTCTCTGCGGTCCCTGGCGCAGTCTCGACCACGGATGGCCGGATCGGGCTGACGGCGGCATCCCTCGGCGCTTATGCGGACGGCTATTTCACCGGCGGCCGGCTCATCTTCACCAGCGGCGCGAATATCGGCTTCGCGACCGAAGTGAAGCGGCATGCCGCGGCGAGCGGCCTGGTCGCGATCCAGCTCTGGCAGGCGCCGCCAGGCCCGATCGCGTCCGGCGATGCGTTCAGCATCACGCCCGGCTGCGACAAGAGCTTCGCGACCTGCCGGACGAAGTTCGGAAACGGAGTCAACTTCCGCGGCTTTCCTCACATTCCTGGCAACGACTTCGTCATTGGCGGCGTGCGTCCGGGTGACGGCGCGCTCGATGGCGGGAGCCTGTTCCGATGAATGCGCTTCCGGTTTCACGGGCGACGATCGTCGCCCGGGCCCGCCTCTGGCTCGGCACGCCCTATCATCATCAAGCCTCGCTGCGCGGCGTCGGCTGCGATTGCCTTGGGCTGATCCGCGGCGTCTGGCGCGACCTCTATGGCGAGGAGCCCGAGGCTCCGCCGCCCTATTCGCCGAACTGGGCCGAAAGCGCGCGCGAGGAGAGCCTCGCAGCTGCGGCTTTCCGGCATTTGCGCCCCTGCGAGGCGGGCGCCGCACGCCCGGGCGATGTCCTGCTGTTCCGCTGGCGCGGGCATCTTCCGGCCAAGCATTGCGCGATCCTGACCGAGCCCGGGCTCATCCTTCATGCCCATGACGGAGCGGAGGTCAGCGAGGTCGCGTTCACCGGTTGGTGGCGGCGCCATCTGAGCCACGCCTTTTCCTTCCCGGGGGTCTCGACCTGATGGCCACGCTTCTGCTTTCCGTCGCCGGTGCGGCGCTGGGTTCCGCGCTCGGCGCCGGCTCGATGGGTGTGGCGATCGGCCAGGCGATCGGCGGCGTCGCCGGCAGCATGATCGACCAGTCGCTGCTGGGCGGCGGCGGGAAAACCCGCCTGATCGAGGGCCCGCGGCTCAAGGAGATCGATGGGCTCGCCTCGACCGAGGGCGCACCCATTCCGCGCCTCTACGGCCGCTCGCGCCTCGGCGGGCAGCTGATCTGGGCGACGCGCTTCGACGAGGAGATCACCACGACCGTCACCCGCACAAAGGGAGGCGGAAAGGCTGGCCAGAAGGCGCAGAAGACCTATGAGGCGACCTATAATTACTACGCCAACCTCGCCGTCGGGCTTTGCGAAGGGCCGATCGCCTTCGTGCGCCGGGTCTGGGCCGATGGCCGCGAGCTCGACCTCAACAGCATCGTGATGCGCGTCCATGCCGGCTACGAGAACCAGCAGCCGGACCCGTTGATCGCGGCCAAGGAAGCGGGCGCCGCGCCAGCCTACCGCGGCCTTGCCTATGTCGTGTTCGAGCGCCTGCCGCTCGCCGATTACGGCAACCGTGTTCCGCAATTCTCGTTCGAGGTCGTGCGCCGGGTCGAAGGGCTGAGCGGGATGGTCCGCGCCGTGACCCTGATCCCGGGAGCAAGCGAGTTCATCTATCACACCGTGCCCGTCAGCCATGAGCCCGAACCGGGCGTGACCGCGAGCGAGACACGCCATCAGCTCCAGGCCGGCACCGATGTCGATGCCGCGATCACCCAGTTGCTGTCGCTGTGCCCGAGCCTGCGCCGCGTCTCGCTGGTGGTGAGCTGGTTCGGCGACGACCTGCGCGCCGGCTCCTGCACGATCGCGCCGCGCGTCGAGATCGCGGTCAAGCCGACCGTCGGCGCCGAATGGTCGGCTGCCGGGCTCGACCGCGCCTCGGCGCGGGTGGTCAGCCTGTCGGGCGGCCATCCGGCCTATGGCGGCACGCCGTCGGATGAAAGCGTCGTCGCGCTGATCAGGCGGCTGCGCGAGGTCTATGGCCTCGAGGTCGTGCTCTATCCCTTCGTAATGATGGACATTCCGGCCGGGAACGATCTGGTCGATCCGCGAACGGGACTGGCTGGGCAACCCGCTTATCCCTGGCGTGGCCGCATCACCTGCTCGCCTGCGCCCGAGGCGCCCGGCACGGTCGATGGCAGCGCGACGGCCGCGAGCCAGGTCGCCGGCTTCCTTGGCACGGTTGGCCCGGCCGACTTCGCGCTCGATGGCGGCGAGGTGGTCTGCGCATTGCCCGAGGAATGGAGCTTCCGCCGGCTGATCCTGCACTATGCCATGCTGGCTTCTGCCGCCGGCGGGGTCGAGGGCTTCGTGATCGGCTCGGAGCTGGTCGGCCTGACCCGGGTGCGTGGCGTGGCGGGCTATCCGATGGTGGACGGGCTGGTCGCGCTGGCCGCCGATGTCCGCTCGATCCTGCCGGCCTGGACGAAACTGACCTATGCCGCCGACTGGACGGAATACGGCGCCCATGTCCGCGAGGCCGGTCAGGATATCCGCTTTCCGCTCGATCCGCTCTGGGCTTCGCCGGCGATCGACGCGGTCGGCATCGATTTCTATCCGCCCCTGTCGGACTGGCGCGACTCCAGCGACCATCTGGATTTCGCGATCGCGCGCGGAGCGTCCGATGTCGGCTATCTGCGCTCGCGCCTGACCTCAGGCGAGGCCTATGACTGGTATTATGCCGACGCCAGCGGCCGCACCGCCCAGCAACGCCTGCCGATCAGTGACGGCGCTTACCAAAAGCCGTGGATCCATCGACCCAAGGACCTGGTGAGCTGGTGGAGCAACCCGCATGTCGAGCGGGCGGGCGGGGTCGAGATCGCGGCGACAGCCTGGACACCGGGCTCCAAGCCGATCTGGCTGACCGAGATCGGCCTGCCGGCGGTCGACAAGGGCGGCAATTCGCCGAATGTCTTTCCCGATCCGAAATCCTCGGATGGTGGCTATCCGCATTTCTCCAGCGGCGCGCGCGACGATCTGGTGCAGGCGAGGGGGCTCGAGGCGATCATTTCCGGCTTCGACCCGGCCCGCGCCGGCTTCGATCCCGCGCGCAATCCGGTTCATCCCTCGAGTGGGCTGCGCATGGTCGATCCGGCGAATATCTTCGTCTGGACCTGGGACGCGCGGCCGTTCCCGGCCTTCCCGGACCTGCAATCGGTCTGGGCCGACGGCCTCAACTGGGAGACCGGGCACTGGATCAACGGGCGCCTCGAAGGCACGCCGCTGGACCGGCTCATCGCTGCGCTCCTGGCCGATTTCGGTCTGCCGGCTCCTGCCGAATTGATGGTGGACGGCTTCCTCGACGGCTATGTGCTCGATCGCCCGCTTTCGGCGCGCCAGGCTCTGGAGCCCCTCGCGGAGGCCTTCGGCTTCGACGCGACCATGGTGTCCGGCAAGCTGACGATGCGTGGTCGTGGCGGCAAGGTCGCCCGCGCCCTTGGCCCGGACGATCTGTTGCTGGATCGCGAGGGGCGACCCTATGAATTGCGCCGTGCGCAGGAAACCGAACTGCCGCGCGAGTTGCGCCTCTCGTTCAGCGACGGTGACAGCGACTATCGCCGGGCCACGGCGCGGTCCCGCCGCCTGGCTGGCGCGGCGCGGCGGGAGAACAGCGTCGAGACCGCGATCGTGACGCGGCCGGCGGAAGGGCAGCGCCTCGCCGACCAGCGCCTGCAGGAAGTCTGGGCAGGGCGCGAAACCGTCGAGCTGGACCTGTCGCCGCGCTGCATCGATCTGGAGCCGGGCGATGTCGTTTCCCTCGCCGTCGCCGGTAACGAGCGGCTGTTCCGCCTGACGCGGATCAGCGACGGCCTCAGCCGCCAGGCGAGCGGGCGCGCCGTGGAGCCGGCGATCTATGCGCCGGCCGGCGTCGCCGGTCCGCGCCGGCCACCGCGCTTGCCGCCGGCCCTGCCGGGGCGCCCGCTGGTGGTTCCGTTCGACCTGCCGATCGTGACCGCCCCGCCCCCGCCCCTGCTTCATCTCGCCGCCTATGCGGCGCCCTGGCCGGGCGGGCTCGCGATCTGGCGGGCGGAGGAGGGCGGCGCCTTAGCCTTGCTGCGGCTGGTTGAAGCGCCGTCCATCGTCGGCGAGACGATGACGGACCTGCCTCCGGGAGCGCTCTGGCGCACGGATGCTCATGCCGTGCTGGAGCTGCGGCTGCGCGGGGGCGCCATGTCCTCCGTCTCGCCGGAGGCGGCGCTGGCCGGCGCCAATGCGCTCGCGCTCCTGGATTCGAGCGGTGTCGTGGAGATCGTGACCGCATCGCGTGTCGAGTTGATCGGCCCGCAGCGTTTCCGGCTGTCCGGAATGGTCCGCGGCATCGGCGGCTCGGAAGCGGCTGCATCCCGCCTCCTGCCAGCTGGATCGCGGGTCGTCGTGCTCGACGGCGCGGCCGTGCCGCTGGTCACGGAGCTCGGCGATCTCGGGCGGCCGTGGCGCTATCGCATCGGGCCTGTCCAGGCCGATATCAGTGAGCCGTCGATGGCCGAAATCGTGGCTGGCGCGAAAGGCGGGGCGCTCTCGCCGCTCTCTCCGGTGCGGCCTCGCGCGGGACGGTCCGGAGCAGGGATCGAGCTGTCATGGATCAGGCGGACGCGGATCGACGGCGATTCCTGGGACCTCGCCGAGGTTCCGCTCGGCGAGGAGAGCGAGCGATACGAGATCGCCATTCATAGTGAGGCAGGACTGGTGCGGACCGCGACCACGGCTTTGCCGGCCTGGCTCTACCCGGCAGCGCTGGAGCTCGCCGATTTCGGCGCAACACAAGCCGAGATTGAGATCGCGATCTCGCAGGTCAGCGCAGCTGTGGGCAAGGGGCAGGAATGGCGTGGACGGGTGGCCGTGCGCTGACCTATCCTCGGGGAAGTCGACCGGATATTCATTAGGGTATTCATGGGGTGTTCAGTTGCTCGGGGTTAGCGCATGTCGATGATGCCCGTCGAAACGATCCTCGCTCTGACCTTGCTCACCCAGCCGCTCCCGATCGTCCAGATCGACAGCCAGGAGCCGATTTCCTGCCTGTCCGCCGACGAGATGCGCGAGGCGGTGGCGGACGGCCGGGTCATGCAGCCTGCCCAGGCGTCGCGATATGCCCGCAACGCTGCGCCGGGGGAGGTGGTTCGCATCCGGCTTTGTCGCCAGGGCGACGAGTACGTCTATGTCGTGACCACCCTGAAGCGCGACGGACGGGTTGCCCGCGTCACGCTCGAAGGCCAGTCCGGCAAGGTCTCCACCATACGCTGAACGGCGCGGCCGCGCGTCGCGATGCCGCCCGGACGATCAACACAGGAGTGAGTCGACCGTGAGACTGCTCGTCGTCGAGGACGACAAGGACCTCAACCGCCAGATCGTCACCGCGCTCGAGAACGCCGGCTACGCCGTCGACAAGGCTTTCGATGGCGAGGAGGGGCTCTATCTCGGCGAGACCGAGCCCTATGACGCCGTGATCCTCGACCTGGGCCTGCCCAAGGTCGATGGCGTGGCGGTGCTTCAAGGCTGGCGCCGCGCCGAGAAGACCATGCCCGTGCTGATCCTGACGGCCCGCGATCGCTGGAGCGACAAGGTCTCCGGCTTCGATGCCGGGGCAGACGATTACGTGGTCAAGCCGTTCCATATCGAGGAATTGCTGGCGCGCGTGCGGGCGCTGCTGCGCCGCGCCGCCGGCCACGCCACCTCCGAGCTGACCTGCGGACCGGTGCGGCTCGACACCCGCGCGAGCCGCGTCGTCGTCGACGGCAACCCGGTCAAGCTGACCTCGCATGAATACCGGCTGCTGGCCTATCTGATGCACCATCAGGGCCGCGTCGTCTCGCGGACCGAGCTGGTCGAGCATCTCTACGACCAGGATTTCGACAGGGACTCCAACACGATCGAGGTCTTCGTCGGCCGGCTGCGCAAGAAGCTCGGCGTCGAGGTGATCGAAACCGTCCGGGGTCTCGGCTATATCGCCGCTGCGCCTGCCAAGGTCTGACCGCGGACCATGATCGTTGCGCCGCACCGCTATTCGCTCGGAGCGCGGCTGTTCCTCTCGGCCGTGGTCTGCTGCGCGCTGGTGCTGGTGCTCGCCGGCTTCGGCCTGACCACCTTCTATCGGCGCTCGGCCGAACGCGGTTTCGACGAGCGGCTCAGCGTCTATATCAAGGAGCTGGTCGCCGATCTCGCCGCGCCGCCGGAAACCGAGCGCCAGGCCATCGGCGATCTCGGCGAGCCGCGCTTCGATCTGCCGCTCTCGGGCTGGTACTGGCAGATCGTCAGGCTCGATGGCGAGCGGCCGGTGGTGCGTACCTCGCGCTCACTCGTCGGCGGACAGCTGCCGAAGCTGCTCGATCAGCAGCTGGTTCCGAACGCGCGCGGCCTGCGCGAGAGCTATGTCTCCGGCCCGGACGAGCGCTCGCTTCGCATCATCGAGCGCGAGATCGATGTCGGCGAGGACGGGCGCTTCACCGTGGGCGTCGCGGCTCCGGCCGACGAGATCGATGGCGACATTCGCGATTTTCGCCTGACGCTGACGCTGACCTTCCTGCTGCTCGGGCTCGCGCTCGTGGCCTCGACCCTCATTCAGGTGCGCTTCGGCCTGCGGCCGCTGGTGAGATTGAGCTCTGCGGTGGGCACGGTACGGACCGGCGAGGCGGCGCGCATCGCCGGCAAATACCCGCCCGACCTCGCGCCGCTCGCCGGCGAGCTCAATCAGCTCATCGACGCCAACCGCGAGATCCTGGAGCGCGCCCGGACGCAGGTCGGCAATCTCGCTCACGCACTCAAGACCCCGCTCAGCGTGATGATCAACGAGGCGGAGGCTGGCGATCCGCAATTGCCGCAGACCGTCCGGACGCAGACGGCCGTCATGCGCGACCAGGTCCAGTACTATCTCGACCGGGCGCGGGCTGCGGCCCTTTCGGGCGCGCTCGGCAGCGTCACCGAGGTCGCGCCTTCGCTCGACGCGCTGATCCGGACCTTCGCCAAGATCTCCCAGGGACGCGACATCACCGGCAGCCACAGCGTTCCGCCCCATGTCCGGTTTCGCGGCGAAAAGCAGGATCTCGAGGAGATGCTGGGCAATCTGCTCGACAACGCCTTCAAATGGGCGCGGTCGCGCGTCGAGGTCGGCCTGGCCCCCGGTGTCGAGGACGGGCGGATGGCCCTGCTGATCGATGATGACGGCCCGGGATTGCCGCCTGACGCCCTCGTCGACGTGCTGAAGCGCGGCCGCCGGCTCGACGAGACCACGCCGGGTTCGGGGCTTGGGCTCTCCATCGTGGTCGATCTCGCCAAGCTCTATGGCGGCGGGCTCTCGCTCGAGCGCGCTCCGCTGGGCGGTCTGCGCGCCCGGCTGCTGCTTCCGTCCTTGTGACGCTGTTGCCGACGTGACCCTTTGTCGCCATCGTCGGACATGATGCGGAAGCTGTGATTGGCTATGAACGCGACATGCTGATCTGGATCATCTTCGCAGCCATGACGGGGGCAGCGGTTTTCGCCCTGCTCTGGCCGCTCGGGCGCGGGGATCCGAACGCTTTTGCCGAGACCGCCGACGCCAAGAGCCTCTATCGGGCCCAGCTCGGCGAGATCGAGCGCGACCTTGGCCGCGAGCTGATCGGCTTGTCCGAAGCCGAGGCGGCGCGCGCCGAGGCGGCACGCCGCCTCCTGCGGGCGGCCGATCGTCAGCCGGACGCCGTCGGGGAGAGCGAGCCGGCCTTGCGCCGCCGCCGCGCGGCTTCGGCGCTGGCTCTGTCCTGCGTGCCGCTCCTGGCGCTGCTGCTCTACGGAGCGCAGGGCTCGCCGATGCAGCCCGATCGCCCGTTGTCGGCGCGGCTGAAAGCGGATCCGGCGCAGGATTTCGATCTGGCGCTCACCCGCATCGAGGCGCATCTGGCGGCCAATCCGAGCGATGGTCGCGGCTGGGCGGTGGTCGCCCCGGTCTATTTGCGGCAGGGTCGCTATGACGATGCAGTGCGCGCCTTCTCGGCGGCGATCGAGCATGGCGGCGCCGATGCCGAACGCCTGGCGGGCCTCGGCGAAGCGCGCGCGCTCGCTGCCGGAGGCGTGGTGACGGCCAGCGCGCGCCAGCCTCTGGTCGAGGCGGTCAAGCGCGATCCAGGCAATGCCCGCGCCCGCTTCTTCCTCGCCATCGCCAAGGAACAGGATGGCGACAGCCGTGGTGCGGCCGAGGCGCTTCGCGCCTTGCTGGCCGATGCGCCGGCCGACGCCAGCTGGACCGAGATGGTGCACCAGCGGCTCGCCGGGCTCGAGGCGCCGCCAACGATGGCCGGCTCGATCGCGGCCCTGCCGCCCGCCGACCAGCAGGAGGCCATCAGGGGCATGGTCGCGGGGCTGGCCGAGCGCCTGAAGCAAGGTGGCGGAACGGTCTCCGAATGGTCGCGGCTGATCCGCTCCCAGATGGTTCTGGGCGACAGGCCCGCTGCCCTCAGCGCGGTCGCGACCGCGCGCCAGCGGCTGGCTCAGGACGCCACGGCCATGGCCCGGATCGACAGCCTCGCCGGCGAACTCGGCTTGCGGGACGCCGCGCCATGACCGCTGCCGCCCAGCCCGCCCGCCCCCTCCCGCCGCGGCGAAAGTGGAGCCGCAAGCAGCGCCGCCTCGCACTGATCGCGGCCGCCGGCGCGGTGCTCTGCCTTGCCGCCGGCCTCGTCCTGTTCGCCATGCGCGACACCATCGTCTTCTTCTACGGGCCGACGGAGATCGTCGAGAAGGGGCTGCAGCCCGGGACGCGGATGCGGCTCGGCGGCCTCGTCGAGACCGGGTCGGTCACGCGCGGCCCGGGTCAGCGCGTGACCTTCGCGGTCACCGACAGCAAGACCACGATGACGGTGAGCTATGACGGGCTGCTGCCGGACCTTTTCCGCGAAGGCCAGGGCGTCGTGACCGAGGGCGTGTTCGAGGGGACGGGCCGGTTCAAGGCCGATTCCGTCCTGGCCAAGCATGACGAAACCTACATGCCGCGCGAGGTCGCGGATGCGCTGAAGAAGCAGGGCCATTGGCAGCCCGGCGATAGCGGCGCGCAGAAGCCGCAGCGATGAGGATGGAATGATCGTCGAGATCGGGCATTTCGCGCTCGCGCTTGCGCTGGGTGTCGCCGTCGTGCAGGCGCTCGTGCCGCTCTGGGGCGTCTCGCGCCGGGACCCGGCCCTGGCCTCCGTCGGACCGGCGGCGGCCGTCACCTGCTTCCTGCTGGTCTCTCTGTCCTTCGCGGCGCTCGTCACCTCCTATGTGCGTTCCGACTTCTCGGTCGAGAACGTCGCCTCGAACTCGCATTCGGCGCAGCCCCTGATCTACAAGCTGACCTCGACCTGGGGGAACCATGAAGGGTCGATGCTGCTCTGGGTGCTGATCCTGACGCTGTTCGGCGCGCTGGTCGCCCTGTCGCGCCGCTCGCTGCCGGCGCGGCTGCGGGCCGGGACGCTGGCGACGCAGGGCGTGGTCACGGTCGCTTTCCTCGCCTTCACGCTGCTGACCTCGAACCCGTTCCGGCGGCTGATGCCGGCGCCGGCCGAGGGCCAGGACCTCAACCCGATCCTCCAGGATCTCGGCCTCGCGATCCATCCGCCGTTGCTCTATGTCGGCTATGTCGGCTTCTCGATCACCTATGCCTTCGCGGTCGCCGCCCTGATCGACGGGCGCATCGATGCGGTCTGGGCCCGCGCCGTCCGGCCCTGGACCCTGCTCGCCTGGGTCTTCCTCACGCTCGGCATCGCGATGGGTTCCTACTGGGCCTATTACGAGCTCGGCTGGGGCGGCTGGTGGTTCTGGGACCCGGTCGAGAACGCCTCGCTGATGCCCTGGCTCGCCGGCACGGCGCTGATCCACTCCACCGTGGTGATGGAGAAGCGCGACGCGCTCAAGGTCTGGACCATCCTGCTCGCGATCCTGACCTTTTCGCTCT